>ERZ780100.607-NODE-607-length-15887-cov-2.718671_pt1 | contig 15887 bp, 16 predicted proteins | sample MGYA00511573_ERZ780100 | MGnify/ENA primary metagenome ERZ780100 (study PRJEB29588, sample SAMEA2161876) | human gut metagenome | biome: human gut; feature: human-associated habitat; material: faeces | place: Denmark | collected 2008/2010 ...
AAATTAAACGAAGCGGGACTGACCGATTTTATCACCACCCGTTTCGGAGAAGGATATCTGATTTCCGTGTAACCACAGAAAGGATGAAGCTTATGAAATTATTTCTGCATTATCTTTCTTCCCATAAAAAATCCATCGCATTTTTTCTTCTGACCGGCATTTTGTTTTCGGTATCCTTTGCCCTGTATCATCTGCCCGTCATGGCGGCGCTTTATCCGTTCCTGTTATGCCTCACAGTGGGGCTTGTGCTGCTTGTCATCGACTTTACCGGCTTTAAGAAAAAACACGACCTTCTTTCGTATCTCGAACAGCATACCGCTTCCTTAATACAGGCGCTCCCGCAGGCGGACGGCATTTTGGAAGAAGATTACCAGGCTCTCCTACGCATACTGCAAAAGGAATTTCAGGATGCGGAAACTGCATCGGAGACCCGCTATCAGGACATGATTGCCTATTACACCCTGTGGGCGCACCAGATTAAAACGCCCATTGCCGCCATGAAACTGACACTGCAGTATGAGGACTCCCATCTTGCCCGCCAGATTTCCGGCGACCTGTTCCGCATTGAACAGTACGTGGAAATGGTCATGATGTTTCTGCGTCTCGGCTCCACTTCCACCGATTATGTCATCCGGGAATATGAGCTTACTCCCATATTAAACCAGACCATCAAAAAATTTGCCGGCGAATTTATCCTGCGCAAGCTCACCATCCATTACGAGCCCGTGGAGGCAACGGTGCTGACCGACGAAAAATGGCTTTCCTTCGTCATTGAGCAGCTCTTGTCCAATGCCTTAAAATACACCCGCAAAGGCGGCATTACCATCCGTTATGATGTGGAAAAACATACCCTGCATATAGAGGACACCGGTATCGGCATTGCCCCGGAAGACCTTCCCCGCATTTTTGAGAACGGTTATACCGGCTACAACGGCAGACGTGACAAGAAGGCAAGCGGTCTCGGTCTTTACCTTTGCAAAACCATCTGTGATAAGTTAAATCATACCCTTTCCATCACCTCCACGCCCGACATGGGCACCGAGGTTTCCCTTACTTTTCCGGTAAAACTTACAGAAATGTAAGATTTGCCCGCCGGATTGTAAGCCGATTCCATGGTATGGGTTCCTCTTTTTTCTTATACTGAAACCAGGTTAAATAAGTAAACAAAAGGAGGAGCTCTCACATGAGTATCTTAGAAGTGAAAGGTGTTAAAAAAGTATACACAACCCGCTTTGGCAACAACAAAGTCGAAGCCTTAAAGAATGTCAATTTTCAGGTAGAAAAGGGCGAGTACGTCGCCATTATGGGCGAATCCGGTTCCGGTAAAACCACCCTTTTGAATATTCTGGCTGCCCTCGACCGTCCCACCGGCGGCTCCGTTTGTCTGGACGGCCGCAATCTTTCCGATATCAGGGAGTCCGACATGGCTGCTTTCCGCAGAGATGAACTGGGCTTCGTTTTTCAGGATTTCAACCTTCTTGACACATTCCCCGTGGAGGACAATATTTATCTTCCTCTGGTACTTGCCGGCAAAAGCTACAACGAAATGAAGGTGCGTCTGGCACCCATCGCCGAAAAGTTAGGAATTACGTCCCTCTTAAAAAAATATCCCTATGAAATATCCGGCGGACAGAAGCAGCGTGTTGCCGTTGCCCGTGCTCTGATTACCGGTCCCAAGCTTATTTTGGCCGACGAACCCACCGGTGCGCTGGACTCCAAGGCAACCGACGAACTGCTGTCTTTGTTTAACGAGGTCAACGCCACCGGTCAGACCATTCTGATGGTTACCCACTCCGTAAAGGCTGCCAGCCATGCGGGCAGAGTTTTGTTTATCAAGGACGGCGAAGTGTTCCACCAGATTTACCGCGGTCAGGACAGCTTCTCCGCCCAGTACCAGAAAATTTCTGATACGCTGACTCTCCTTCAGCAGACAGGCGGTGATCGGGCATGAGAATAGGATTTTATATGAAGCTTGCCGCCAACGGCATGAAAAAAAACGGGAAATTTTACATTCCCTATCTTTTAACCTGTATCTGCACGATTGCCATGTGCTACATCGTATCAGCGCTGTCCGTGTCCCCAACACTGGCTGCCATGCGCGGCGGCGACATGCTGATAAGCCTGCTGAAATTAGGCGTATGGGTTATCATTATCTTTTCCGTACTGCTGTTAAGCTACACCAACAGCTTTCTAAGGAAAAAACGGACCCGGGAATTCGGACTTTACAACATCCTCGGCATGGATAAACGGAACATCGGTCTTATTTTATTTTTTGAAACCATAATAATGGCTTTTCTGTCCCTGTTTTTCGGTCTGCTTGCGGGTATTCTCCTCTTAAAGCTTGCGGAGCTGCTTCTTGTGAATATGCTGCATGCCGGCGTCACGTATACGCTGATCGTATCCTGGTCCAGCATCCGCTATACCATTATTCTGTTTCTCCTTATTTTTTTGCTGAACCTGCTGCGCAATCTTTTCCGGATTACCGTGTCAAGACCGGTGGAACTGCTTCACAGCGAGTCCTTCGGGGAGAAACCGCCCCGCGCCAATTTCCTGATGGGACTTTTGGGCATCCTTATTTTAGGCGGCGCCTACTACCTTGCCGTCAGCATTGAAGACCCGATTTCCGCTACGGTCTGGTTTTTCGTAGCTGTCTGCATGGTCATTATCGGAACCTATCTTTTGTTTATTTCCGGTTCCGTGGTCTTTTTGAAGCTGCTTCAGAAAAACAAATGCTACTACTATAAACCCAACCATTTTATTTCTGTTTCATCCATGGCCTTCCGCATGAAACGAAACGGTGCCGGGCTGGCTTCCATCTGCATCCTGGCAACCATGGTTCTGGTTATGACCGCTTCTTCCTCCTGCCTGTTTTTCGGCGAAGAGGACAGTTTAAAGGAACGGCATTCCAGGGACTTCAGCATTACGGTGCAAGAGCGTCTGTCTTATGGCACTGTGGCTCCTGAAATCACGGCATCTATTGCTAAAAAGACGGAGGATGTCATGCTGCTTCACAATGCGCAGGCTTCGGATTTACTCACCTATTCCTACCTGAATGTATCCTGTGTCTTAGATGGCAGCGCTTTGCCTTCCGATTTTGAAGAAGGCTACCTGCGGACGCAGAACAACTTTTCCGGTATCTGCCAGTTGTATTTCTTTTCCCTTGACGACTACAACCGGATGATGGATACGGACTACACACTGAATACCTATGAAATGTTTTTATACAAAAAGGGAGGAAGGAATTATGCGTATCAGGAGCTGACACTGCCCGGACAGACAACCTATCACCTGAAGGCTGCCCTGAAGAGCTTTTTTGATGTGGAAGATACCAATTCCTATATCGGCAGCACCTATTTTATCGTTGTCCCTGATCTTGAAGCCGTACGCAGCCTGCTGCCCGAAGATTACTCTACTTTTCTTTGGTATTACGGATTCCGGACACCCCTTTCCGCAGAGGAACAGGATATCATGATACACGATATGGAGGTGGATTTATCCGGAATATTTACGGAGAATTCCCTGGATGCCATGCTCCGTGTGGAGTCCGTGGAAAATGACAGAACGGACTTTATAGCTGCCTACGGCGGTCTGTTCTTCTTAGGCATTCTGCTTAGTGTGGCATTTATTTTAGCTGCTGTGTTAATTATTTATTTCAAGCAGATTTCCGAAGGCTACGAGGACAAATCCCGCTTCGCCATTATGCAGAAGGTGGGACTTACCGACAGGGAAATCCGGTGCAGCATCAATTCCCAGCTTTTAACGGTCTTTTTCCTGCCGCTTTTATTTGCCGGTCTGCACCTGTGCTTTGCCTTCCCGCTGATTAAAAAAATCCTGTTGTTGTTCGGCTTCTTAAACGACAGGCTGTTTATCCTGACCACTTTAATAAGCTTTGCGGCGTTTGCGGTTTTCTACACCGTTATTTACCGCATGACCTCCAATGCTTATTATGACATCGTAAGAGGACCCAGGGAAAACCGATAGGCGCCGGAAGGGGAAAACGATGCCGCAGACAGCGCAGACGGACAGGGCAGCGCCAGGAGACAGACCGTTCAGCGGCTGAGAGGCAGACCGTTCAGCGGCCGGGAGGCAAACCATTCGTCGGCTGAGAGGCGGCTCGGCTGCGGTCTTGCAAAAATTCAATTTTGATGATTTTTTTATGGCGTTTTCCATGCTTTTCCACTATAATGAAAATGACGGTTGAAAATCAATCATCTGGTTATGCGTTGTCATTTGATAAAGATTGTCGTTTGATGAAGATTATCATTTGAGGGAATTTGTCATTTGATGAATGTTAACAAAAATTAGGAAAAGGATTGGAGAATACTATGGAAATCGTATGTTTAGACTTAGAAGGTGTACTGGTACCCGAAATCTGGATTGCTTTTGCGGAAGAAACCGGCATTCCCGAACTGAAAAGAACCACCCGCGACGAGCCGGATTATGACAAGCTGATGAAATACCGCATTGGCATCTTAAAGGAGCACGGACTCGGCTTAAAGGAAATCCAGGACACCATTGCCAAAATTGAGCCCTTGGAAGGCGCAAAGGAATTTTTAGACAGTCTGCGGGAAATGACGCAGGTTATCATTATCAGCGATACCTTCTCCCAGTTTGCGGGCCCTCTTATGAAGAAGCTCGGCTATCCTACCATCTTCTGCAACTCCCTTGTGGTCGCCGACAACGGCGAGATCACCGACTTCAAGATGCGTTGTGAGAAATCCAAATACACCACGGTAAAGGCTCTGCAGTCCATCGGCTACGATACCATTGCCAGCGGTGACAGCCACAACGACCTCGGCATGATTCAGGCCAGCAAGGCAGGCTTCTTATTCAAGTCCACCGACGCCATCAAGGCAGAATATCCTGACATTCCGGCTTATGAAACCTATGATGAGCTGCTTGCCGCTATCAAAGAAGTAATTGGGAAATAAGATGAGGAACCACCCTATATGTGAGGTCTCTTAACCCTCTGAATACACACAGCCGGCGTCCAACTGAAGCAGGATACCGGCTGTTTTCTTTTTCATCTTCCTTAAAGCATTTTGCTTATTTTCTTGAATTTGCTGTTTCCTTTTTCATCTTCTTTAAAGCATTTCGCTTATTTCTTACAATTTGCTGCTTACTTTTTCACCTTTTTTAAAGCAAATTTCTCATATTTTTCTTTCTGCTTCTCATTATCTCTTTTTATTTAAAGCAAATAGTCCCCATTTGCTTTTTTTGCTTCTTACACCTTATCTTTGTTTAAAGCATTTGTTCTATTTTTCAGTATTTGCCTCTTTCTTTTCTATCATCTTTAAAGCATATATCATGTTCCTTGGAATTTGCTGCTTTTACAAATCCACCTCATTGGGGCAGGACGTATAGTCGTAAATCTGCATCCCCAGTTCTTCCATCTCTGCCATGTTTTTCTGGGTGTCGAACTGTTCACCCTGGATAAGCCACTCCGGTGCATCAAAAAAGGCAGCCTTTGCCTTCGTTTTCTCGTAGAATTCCCGGCACATGGTATGGTTTCCGTGGTGGGATACCTGCACATAGTCCACTTCCAGTTCCGTGTCATAGTTTTGCATCATCTGCTTTCCCAGTGCTTCATCATAACAATCTCCCATAAAGAGCATGCTCTTGTCTTCCGACTCCACAGTAAACACCAGGGAGCTGTTATTGGGCATATCCTTGGTGGTTTGCGACATTCCCTTCCGGTAACTGTTCAGGAAATGCAGGGACAAATCTGAAAACTGCAGAACATCCCCTTCCTCCACACTTTCCACATTGGAGGCGCTTTCCGTCAATTCCTCATATTCCTGCAAAACCGCAATGTCATCCCATTCCTGGTCCACACTGTCATACTCTTCATAATCCACGCCATTATCATATACGGCATCTATTTTAATATCTTTATCCTCGTACAGTTTTACGAAAGCTCCGATATGATCTGGATGAGGATGCGTCAAAATCCAGGCATCCACCTCGCCGCCGTTCTCCCGGATGACCTCTTTCACCTGTCCGGCGTTCTGTTCGGAACCGCCGTCAATTATAATCAGTTCTCCCCGGTTGCTGCTTAAGGTATAAAAATTTGCCTGCAGTCCCGACTCATCGGCATACTGCGTCACTTTCCATTCGGTATTTTTCGCCTTTCCGCAGCCTGCTGCCAGTAAAACAGTAATACCCATTGCCCATAAAATATGTCTCTTTTTCATGCTCTTTCCCCTTATACAAAAAATGCCCGGTTACTTCTTTCCCCTACTATACACGGAATATCCGGCATATCCCATACCCTTCCGGCAGAATTAAATCTTTATTAACTTTTTGCCTTGGAATTGATAACTCATTTCCTTAAAAAAGAATTTTTCTTTTTGCCGACACTTTTCTCTTCTGATAACGCTTTCGTGCCTACTATCCGTATACAGAGAATGCCGGTACGCATCTTTGCATACCGGCACTTCTTTTGTAAGTCAATTATGAACCAGACAATCGTCTGTCTTTTAATGTCTTAGTAATTGTAATCAATTCCCAGACTGTCAAGGAAATCATAGACATCCCTGTAGTTCATGTTGATATAAACTCCCAGTGCGGAATTGGCAATCGTCAATACCAGGAAGATGGAGCAAAGGATAATACCGGCAATAGCCATTCCCTTGCCGCCCTTTTTCATTCCGACAATACCCAGAATCAGACCTGTTACATTCACCGGAATACCGATAATGGGAATGCAGCAGGCAACAATTCCCACAATACCGAGTACCAGCGAAGCAATGGATAAACCGTTGTTCTGCTTGGTCGGCTGATTGTTGTACTGATAATTGTTGCCGGGATAATTGTAAGGTGCCTGATTGTTATAAGGTGCGTTGTAAGCATTACCACTGCCGTATGCTCCGGCATTGTAGCCGTTGCTGTAGGCTCCGGTGTTGGCTCCGGCATTCTGATTTCCGTAGCCGTAACCATATCCCTGGGACATGTTATAGGCATTGCCTGCAGGCTGTCCGTTCTGTGGCTCCTGCGGTCTTGTGTTGTCGTAGGTTTCAAATTCTTCGCTCATGTTTTTCTCCCTCTCAAATGCGTACTATGTAATTATCTTTTCTGGGTGCTGCTGCCGGTGCTTAAAAGTTCTTCCGACTATTGCACGAAAGTCCATGCTTGAAGAAAATTGTAACACATTCCCTGCTCTACTTCAAGCCGCTTCCCGATTTTACTTTTCCTTCCTGACCGCAAAATAAAAGGCAAGGAACATCATGGCAATGCCCCAGGACTCCCCGCCTCCCAGTACATGGGAGAAAATAGAATTGCCGGTCACACCCGTTAATACTGCCGCTGCAACCTTACAGATTACATACAGAACCAGCGGACCGATGACAATAAAAAACTTCGGAACGGGGATTTTTCCCTTTGCCACCATAACAATGAATGCCACACCGGAAATAATATCGGCGGTTGTCTGCCATATGGTGCCCACCGTAAACGGCACCAGTGCCGACTGTGTAAAATATGTGGCAATACTGTCTGCCGAAGCGCCTGCCAACAGGGCTGCCCTCACGTTCATCAGCGCCATGCAGCAAATGGAATGAATGCCGAAAATACCCACCGACATCATGGTTGTGCCAAAAGAAAATGCCTTATACAGTCCCGTTCTGTCGCCGTTCTGCCTGTCGAGTATATAAAAGCATGCTGCGCGGGAAGCCAATAGATAACCCACACAGGCAATAATGCCGATGACGAACGAAGCCTGATAATACCACAGGGGTACGTTTACAATGTCAGCACTGATAATACCCGCCAGCACATGGGGTTCCCCATCTCCCATGTAGGACAGCAGGCAGTCACTGATGCCGCAAAGCAGCATAGCAAAAAATCCGATTAACAGATATGCTTTTCTTTTTGATTTCTGAATATAACCCATAATTTACCTCTTTCTTTTCCCGCGACGGATACCCACCACCCCAATATTACACAAGTTCAGACTGCTTTCCTTATCAAGTTAGCAACATCTAACAAAATGATAATACGGCCTATCTCCCACGTCAAGAATTTACTTGCTTTCCGCCACCTGTTATATTACTATAAAAATAATGACAAGATCAGCATGGAGAACGGCGAAGGGAGCAGGAGTATTATGAGCTTAAGAGATCAGATCGGATACGGAGAAAATATCATGTGGAGCGGAAAAAAAGCAGTGAAGGTGTCGGTGCTGGAGTCTGTTTTCAACCCCATGCTGCCGTTTGCGTTAATCTGGCTTTTGTTTGACGGAGGCATGATTTTAGCCATGAGCGCCACCGGTTCCTCCGGTCCCGGTTTCATGGGCGCTTTTCTGGGCGTCTTTTTCTTGATACACCTGATGCCGGTATGGATTTATTTAGGAGGCGTGATTACCTCCGCCTTAAAGGCCAAGAATACCGAATATCTGATTACCGATAAAGGTATTTATGTGCAGTCCGGCATTTTTACCAGACGTGTGGATATGAAACCTTTTACCGATTTATCCCACGTATCCATCCGCCAGGGAGTATTTGACCGTATGTGCGGCACCGGCGACATCATCAGCACCTGCGGTCACGGTCACGGAGCCGGCGGCGACATCTGCAACATCACGGATTATGAGCACGTATTCCGCCTGGTAAAACAGCTTCAGGAAGATATTTATTCCGATACCATGTACCCCAACGACATGCGTCCCGCCGAAAACCACGGTTACCGGACACAGTACACCCGGGAACAGGATTGGTAATGGTATTCGCACACAAAAAGCCCGCAGGCATTTTCGCTGCGGGCTTTTCTTTTTTTGCATTATTTTGCTTTTCTTTTTGGTTTTTCTTTTTTGCGTTTATTTTCCTCTTACGATAATCTGTGTCTTCTCCGGGTCTATTTTATCCTTCTCCATAATCAGTTCTTTGATTGCCTCTGCGGAAATCCTGCCGGAGGAAGGGTTCATCACACTGTCAACCTCTCCCGTAATGTCGGCATCCACACTGGAATACTCGAACGCCAGCGTGGTATTGATAAGCTTGCAGTTTTTCATCACCAGATTGTCAATGTAACAAAGTCCCTGCAGACTTTCAATGGTACAGTTCACAAGTGTCAGGTTCTTTGCATTCCAGCCCAGGTATTCCCCGGAAATAAAGGAGTCGTAAACCGTTACGTTTTCACTGTTCCAGAACGCATCCTTGGAAAGAAGAGTAGAATTGCGGATTTCCATATTTTTAACCCCGTCAAAGGAATAATTACCGTCCAGACGCAAGTTGTCAATCTTCATATCCGAACAGTTCATGGCAAAATAGTCCCCTTTTGCGGTTACATCCTTCAGTTCCACCTGCTCGCAGCTCCACAGGGTTTCCGCAGCATTGGCAAAATAAACATTGTTAAGCTCAAGTCCCCTGCACCGTCTGAAATTCTTGGGCGCCTGAATTAACGCATTTTCCACGGAAATATCGTTGGTGTACCAGACTCCCGCCCTTGCCATCTCAAACCACTGGCAATCCTTCACGGTAATGTGATTGCAGTACCAGAGCGGATATTTCCACTTAAACATACTGCCCTCCAGCTCGATATGGCTGCTCTCCTTTAATGGCGACTCCCCGTCGTCAAAAATAGTATCTGTAATATGCAGATTTTCTGCGTGGAACAAGGCTCTCTCCCCTGTCAGGAACGCCCTGCTCACCTCTTTTGCATTTTCCATTCCCATCCTTACCTTTCTTTATTTATCCTTCTTCTTTTTGATTTCATAAATCAGATAATCTAAATATTCCAATTTTTTCTGCTCCGCATGCACGCATTCCAGCAGACATTTCCGGTAGCAGTTCAATGCCTGAAGCTGCACGTCCTCGTTTTCCATTTCACCTATTCTGCGTATTTCCGTATCCGGACAGCCCGTGCACTTTAAGTTTTCAATCATATCCTCCGTCAGTTTCATGACAATCCCCTTTCCCGGCATCCGAAAGCCCTTCTTGGCATCTCAAAATCTCCCTGCATCAGGAAGCCTTTTTTCATGTCCAATTTCCCGACATCCGAAAGCCCTTCTTGGCATCTCAAAACCTCCCTGCATCCGAAAGTCTTTCTCTGCCCTACCACATGATTGTATCTCTTTCTGTTAAAAATGTAAAATATCTATAATTCATACTCTGTCATGTATTTTTCTCATTGCAAATAGTTTGCTTTTATTTTAAAATGGAATTCCGGAAACACTATCGTAAAGAAAATCATAACCGAAATTTTAAGATTTTACAGACACAGAAAGGCACAGGTATCGTTATGGAACATCGCACCCTACGGTATTTTCTCACTATCGCCCGTGAGGAAAATATGACAAACGCCGCCAACATTCTGCACGTTTCCCAGTCCGCCCTTTCCCGACAGATGGCGGATTTGGAGGCAGAACTCGGCAGGAAACTTTTTATCCGCACCAACCGGAAAACCATGCTGACGGAAGACGGCATGCGGCTCCGACAACGCGCGGAAGAAATCGTTTCCCTGGTGGAAAAAACCGAGATGGAATTTAAGGCGTCCGATGAAACCATTTCCGGACAGATTGCCATCGGTGCCGGCGAAACACGCACTTTTTCCCTGATAGCCCGGGCGATGAAGCAGACCCAGAGCCGGTTCCCCCATATTCATTTTACCGTATACAGCGCCAATGCGGTGGATGTAACCGAACGTCTGGAGCACGGCACGCTGGATTTCGGTCTTTTATTTGAGCCGGTGAACAAAGAACTTTATCAGTATCTTTCCATGCCCTGCGCCGATACGGTGGGACTCCTTGTTTCCAAAAAAAGTCCCCTTGCCGTTAAAGAAACCATAACGGAAGAGGACCTTCTTTCGGTGCCGCTTATTGTGTCAACCCGGTTCAGCCCGGATACGCTGCTTAGTGCCGTTTCTCCGGCTGTTGCGGAAAAACTCACCATACCTGCCACCTATAATTTAATTTATAATGCCACACTCATGGTCGAGCAGGGCATGGGAGCCGCTCTTGCCATTGAACACCTGGTGCATATCACACCGGAAAGCCCCTATGCTTTTCTCCCGCTCACTCCGGTCACCACCATGCGCACAATTTTTGCCTGGAAAAAATATCAAATCCTCACAAAAGCCGAAGAAATTTTTCTTAAAGAACTCTCCTCCGTACTGGAAAAAACAAAATCATGGGAAGCAGAAGATAAAAAATAACCGGAACCAGTACATCCCAGACGGTAATGCTATGGTAGGCAAGGAGGGATATTCCTATTTTTGCCGCTAAGATAAACAAAGTAAGAAAAAAACAGGGTTTTATGAATTTCTTAAACTTAAAAATCCGGTACTGCAGTTCGGATACCGGCAGGTATTTTAAGAGCTCGTTGACGGATTTTGCCGGACCATTCTGTTCACTGTAAATCGTAAAACGGAAGCACAGCATGCTGATGCCGTAAATATAAAGCATGTATACGGCAAGGCAGCTCCAGAACGCATCTCCATCCATCGCCTTCTGCGGAAACACCGCCATGATAAGAGATACTCCAATCAGTAAATATCCGCAGTACTTGTAAAAAATATTGTTGGCAAACCAGGTCTTTTCTTCCTCAAAAAATCTCTCCAGTGTTTCCTGCTGCTTTACATCCACTTTCATACGTCCGCTCCTTTCCGCTCTTCCTTCCCGCTCTTCCTCCCCTGTCGTTCTTCCTCCACTCTCATGTGCCTGCTCTCCTGTCCTTTCATACGCCTTGCCCTGCCGCGTCCTCATAGCCCGCAATGGTATCCAGACTCTCCTGAAAAGCCCCCAGGCGTCCCTGCTCCATAACCGCCACATAATCCGTCTGCTTATGGATTTCCGTCATGTTGTGACTGGTCATAAGCACGCAGCAGTCTTCCTCTGCTAACAGCTTCCTTAAGATGTCAAAGAATTCCAGCCGGAAAACCGGGTCCATGCCGGCAGTTGCCTCGTCCAACAGAAATAATTTGCTGTGATGGGCAATGGCAAATCCCAACTGAAATTTTATCTTTTCTCCCCGGGACATCATGCGGTAGGTCCGGTCCGCCGGTGCCTGCATCTTTTCCATGACGCGCTTAAACAGATCCTTATCAAAGTCATCGTACAGAATACCTAAAATCTCTGCATTCTGATTTCCGGTTCTGTCCTCGAAAAAAATATTGTCCTCGGACACATAGCCGATAATCTGCATCATTTTATCATGGTTTCCCCGCACCGGCTGTCCGTATACGAAAATATCCCCGCTGTAACGGGCATTTTCCTGCAAAATCGTTTGAAACAGCATGGTCTTTCCGGCGCCGTTTTCACCCACGATAGCATAAATATAGCCGCTTTCCAGCTCTGCACTAATATCTGACAATTGAAATTTTTTCCGTTTTCTGCAAACATTTGCAAGTTTTAATGCAAAATCCATAAAATTTACTCTCCTTCGTACAGGGTCTTTACCATGCTGAGGAAATCCTCACAGCTAAGCCCCGCTGCTTTGGCTTCAAAAATAATTTCCGAAAGCCTTTTTTCCAATGTCATGAGCTGCTTTTCCAAAAGGTAACCCGTATTGTATTCACACACATAAAAGCCCTTGCCCGCCACGGAGCGGATAAGCCCTTCTTTTTCCAGTTCCTCATAGGCACGCTTCGTGGTAATCACACTGACCTGCAAATCCGCTGCCAGCGCACGGATGGACGGCAATGCTTCCCCTGCGGAAAGTGCGCCCGTTACTATGGCATTTTTCAGTTGGGAAACAATCTGTTCATACATAGCCAGCGTTCCCTGCGGGGAAATGATGATTTTCAGGTTCATATTACATGACCTCCTCAAAGTTCCTCGCTGCACACAGTTCTTTTTTGATATATTGGGAAAAACCGATAAACAGCGGCAATTCTATCAGGAAGAATATGGCATACAAAATAATCTGCACTGTCCGGTGGGGCTCCGGTCCCGAAATAACAACCAACTGCGCCATATTTGTCAGCATAATGGCAATCAGGAGAACCACCAGTTGAAAAGCTGCCTTTCCGTTTATCCCATATATCGGCACTATCGTACTCAGCATAAAATCATTGAGCAGCAGAAATACCAGACTTTCCCAGTGAAAAAATCCCACAGAAAACAGGAGCAGCAATCCCATCAGGAAAATAATCATATGAATTCCCACACGGAAATAATATGTCAGCCTGACAGACCGCGCTCTTTCTCCTTCCGTCTGCGGACAAAGATAACGCATCTTGCGCAGTCTGATGGGGTGTTCCATCACCGATACCATGACAATACAGATTGGCAGAAACATACCGATTGACAGTAAAGCATCCGTCAGTTGAAAATTTTCTCCCGCTATGGAAGCAGACATAGAAAACATCATAACAAATGCTGCATACATGCAGTTCCAGACCGCTTTATTTTCCTTCGCTCCTTCTTTTATTTTTTTCCAGCTCCAATCTGCCATATATTCCCGAAACATGCTTCTTTTCATAATGCCCTTCCTTTCCACCCATGGGTACGAGTGCGTACTGTCTTTTCAGGTCCGTACTGTCTTTTCAGGTCCGTACTGTCTTTTCAGGTCCGTACCCTTCTACTTTTTTCTTTCGTACAGGTACATAAACTCCTCAATGGAGGGATAGGTTACGGTAAGTTCCCTGTCGTATTCCCGGAATTTATGATGCCGCACAAGCGCTCTCGTTCCCATCTGCCTCTGCTCGATGCCAAGCACGCTGTCGCCCAGCAGTTTTATTTTATAATTTTCTCCCGCCACAATACGGTATTTTTCCCGGAAGCTTTCCATATCCCCCGCATATAAAATCTGTCCTTCCTGCAGATAAATCAGATAATCCGCCAGTCTGTCCAAATCCTCCGTCATGTGTGTCGCCAGAAGCACCGTATGCTCCCCATCCATGACAAACTCCTGTATCTTTTTCAAAAACGCAGCCCGAAACTGCGGGTCAAAATTGGCAGTGGGTTCATCCAGAAACAAATACTTTGGATGGCACGCCAGTGCAAAGGCAAACTGGCTTTTTAATTTCTGTCCTTTCGACAGCTTTCGGAATTTCTCCTTTTTTTCTAATTGAAACTCCTGCAGCAGGTCTTCATACTCTTTCGCATCAAATTTGCTGTAATAGGCTCCGTACAGCATGCCGTTCTCCCAAAGGGAATATGTTCCATCAAACAATTCTTCTACCAGAACCGTGCCGATTTCATCATGAATTTCCTTTTCCTGTTCCGGGTAATGCATGCCGTCTATCTCCAATTTTCCCTGCCTCATCCGGTACAGCCCCAGCAAAAGGTGCATGAGCGTCGTCTTTCCGGCACCGTTTCTTCCCACCAGCCCGCAAATATAGCCGTCCGGAATGGAAAATGAAATATTTTTCATTTGAAAAGAACCCTGATGTCTTCCCACATCTTCCATCACAATCATTTCCGCACCTCCTGCGCATCTCTGTCTATTATCCGTGCACCACTATACATTATCTGTGTATCTCTGTGCATTATCAGTGTATCTCTGTGCATTATCTTTGTATTACTATACAATATCTCTGTACTTCTACATAGTATCTCTGTGTATTGTCTGTATATATCTATATATACACTAAATACACAGCTTTGTCAACCTATTTTAAAATAAAAAAGCCGGGACTGTTTAAGTCCCGGATGATACTTCGTTCCAAAGGGTAAAACCCAATATCAGCAAACCGCCCACCGCCTGCCAGACTGTCATACTTTCCCCTAAAACCGTAACGGAAATCACAACAGCCACCAAAGGGTCAATATAACTTAAAGTTGTGAGTGATACTGTAGTATATTTTCATATGAGATATCGTTTTGCCATTGCCTCTATAATTTCATTATTTAATGTCGTCTGCCCTGTTTCAAATGTAAGAATTAATCTTTCTCCCGGAAAAATTCCGTTTTTCTCATATAACTCGATTTTCTTAACAGCCTTTTGCGCATATACAACATCATCCATCATACCATTGTGCTCCCAATACATTTCCTGTCTGCTTTTGGGCGATAAAAAAGTAAAATCAGGATATATAACACCATACCCTTTTAGCAGCAACGGATATTCATACTTGTATGGAATGCCGTGATAATAGAAATAGTCCGCCAATATCTTTTCTGACTTAGAGCGGACACGCTCCCCTTTTTGTGTATAGATTTCTATTGTATTATCCTGAAATCCCTTGCCTACATACTCTTTCTCCTTCCAATCTTTCAATTTGTCCTGCCATGTCTGTTCTATCGGTACAATCAATTTTTGTTTTGCCGCATGCTCCCCATAAAAACACTTTTCGACCTCATCATCCTCATAATCCTTAATGATATTCTCAATCTGTTTCAACCTTTTCTGTATAAGCTGCAGTACTTTGGAATTGTATTCCTTTTGCGCCAGCTTCTGGGCAGTCTCCTTATCCTGCTTCCTTATGTAATTCCCCACCTTATCTCCTTCCAGACACCTATAATACCGCGGATACCCCTTGTCAACCGATACCCTCAAGGTTCCCTCCGGTAAATTTTTCATCTGGCAAATACTTTTTTCCATAAGGTCTTCCAATCTCTTTTTCTCTTCCCTTAAAATGTTTTTTAATCCAGCCATGCTCCCTCTTTCTTTCTGCAATTTTGACTCTGTCTACTTTTTACACTTTCTATCAAATACAATTTCTTACTTTTCCACTTTCTTTTGACTCTATCTGTTGTTTTATATCATGAAGTCAAACTGGCATTTCTCAAATTTCTATTCTCTTTGACTCTATTCATTATTCTTTCCCTCTGGGTCAAACTAATTTTTCTCTTTCTTCTATTTTCTTTGACTCAATACGTTGTTTCTTTCCTCAAGGTCAAACTGGCTTCCGACTCCTTTCCTTTTTCTTTGACTCTGTACCTTGTTTCTTTTCCCAAGGTCAAACTGGCTTCCGACTCCTTTCCTTTTTCTTTGACCCTGTACGTTGTT
>ERZ780100.611-NODE-611-length-15810-cov-3.609965_pt1 | contig 15810 bp, 12 predicted proteins | sample MGYA00511573_ERZ780100 | MGnify/ENA primary metagenome ERZ780100 (study PRJEB29588, sample SAMEA2161876) | human gut metagenome | biome: human gut; feature: human-associated habitat; material: faeces | place: Denmark | collected 2008/2010 ...
CCTGCGGCGGGGCATTTTTGACATCTTTAGGCAAAGAAATAAAACCACAGCTCTAACAAGGGAACGAAAAAAATCTTTAACACGAGTAAAACCTCCTATTGCAATATGCTGGTAAAAGCTTGCTGGCCGTTTTACTAGAGCAATAGGAGGTTTAATGCGTTTTAAGAAAGATGAATACAAAAATTCCGCAAAGTAAACTAACTTTGCGGAACTCGCAGCTCATAAACGTTGCATGAGCGCACTACCCATCAGTTGTGTTGGTATAAACGTTTCTTGTACAGGTAAAAAGCAGATGTTTTGTACGGCCTGTGACTTATGGGCTAATGATGGGTGATGGTACAGATTCAAAGTCGTCTTAATATCTGAGTGTCCGAGCATTTCGCTCACACTTTTCACATCTATTCCCCGTTCAACACAGCGAGTTGCATAGGTGTGGCGCAGAATGTGAAAATTTCGATAGTGAACTCCGCATTCCTTCAAAAACAGCTTGTACTGGTATTGACAGGTACGAGGGGCCATAGGTGCGTCCGTGCCTGTCATCAAAAAACTATCTATTGAATTAGAAAGACGCACTTGTTTCAGCAACGCTAACATATCTGCAGGAATGGGTATCCGTCGTAGGGATGATAAACTTTTAGGGGGCTGGATCACCAGTTTGCCTACTCCATCTACGGTCAATCTCTGTACTGTGCGCTGGACAGAAATTACTCCCGACGAAAAGTCAATGTCAGACCACCGTAGTGCACACAACTCTCCTAAACGCAAACCACTGTTCAATGTCAGCAAAATAGCTATTCCTAGAATACTCGGTACATCGAGTACTCTATTGGCAATGGAGTTTATCTCTGCATCTGAAAAGATTTCCGGCATATTTTGCCGATACTTCGGGAGTTTTGCGCCATGTGCAGGACTGCTGCAATTGAATGTAGTCTCTGCATACTTTAAAACGCCCTTCAATAATGTGCCTATATCTTTCAACGTCTTCTGTGACAGCTCGCTATCTATCTGTTTTTGCTGCAAAAAAGATGTGAATGCTTTTGTTGATAACTGATCTACACATACACGGCCCAACGATGGGAGAATATGCTTTCGCAGCATCTGCTCATAGCGCAGGTAAGATGAGAGCTTTATAGTGTTTTCCTTTTCGGCCAAGAAGCCTGTTACGGCCTCTTGGATAGTGACCACACCTCTTTGCTGAATGGCATTCTTCTCAGTTTTAGGATAACCCCTGTAGCGTGAATCATTGCTCCTAATAATTATCTGTTCTGAGTTTTTGGCCTTAGATGCCTTGCGGATGTAGATGCCTCTTTGCGACCACTGCCGTGTTCCTGCATTACAATACTCTCTTTTGCAATGCTGCATAGTCATCCTCCTTTGCCTATCAATCTCAAATTTGTCTACAATATTCGAATGTTGGAGAACTTCCATTAATCAATCGATTATTGCACTTTCCTGTTGACTTCTGCCAATAAGTGTAGTACTTTTATATCACAAGATGCTCCGCAAAGTTAGTTTACTTTGCGGAAGTGCGGCAGGAAGGCCATTACATTTCTGTATTATGCCTTAATATACCCTGCTGATACACATAAAAACTTCATAGGCCCTGGGATGTCTTACAGCGGTTATCCGAACTGCGTTCTGTGCGCGGTCAGGTAATTGCATAAAAGGAACGGGAATAATAATCCCACGCGAACGGCACCGTGGGCGCAAGAATGCACCAAAACAGCAGTAGCTGTTGGACGAAAGTCCGCCATTGAGGGATGCCCCTTGAGAAGGTAGGTAGCAAACGAGGAGCAGCAGCTCCGTGGCGCGAGGCGGGAGACTTGTATGATTAGGGCCATTAGCGGTGGGCGGATTCTCCACGCGTTGTGACAGGAGTGCTTGTTGTGACAGCTATCATAGTTTGTTTACGCACTTCTATTTTGGGTGCTTGCCGCTTTTTTCAGTTTAGCTGAAAGAGGCGGCATTTGTCATCATTGAGGGGGAAAATATGTCAAACAGAGATCCACGCCAACGATTTGACTATCAAAATTGGTTAAATGGTCAGGTCGCCGAACGAGCTAAAGCCTCGCTGACAGCGCGGGATGCAGCGTTCGCCGAGAACAATGCCGGGGTGACTCGTGCGGCCCTAACGCAGTATCTAAATGTATGTGCCGCTGCGCTGGGGCATAGTCCCAGCCCCACAGAGATCGACGGTGGTGCGTTTATCGAGCAGCGATTCGGCAGCTGGGATAATGCCATGACAGCCGCAGGATTGCCCCGGCCAAAAACCACACCTAAACTTAACAACACACTGCGTTACCGCATGGAAAAAGAAAAGCTGCTGCCGCTGTTTCTTTCCGAACGCAAGGAGAAGAAGCGGCAGAGGCAGACGGAAAAGGATCTGCGCCGCGGCCAGCGAATGCACGAAAGGGCCGTGAGGCGCAAAGCGGCGAAAGAAGTGACCGAGGCTGCGGAGCAGGAGGAAACCTGCTGAGTTACCCTTGTCAAGCCATGACGGTCTGAACGGAGACTGTCAGCTTTCCATAAGGGCAGGAGGGGTTCGCCGACCCCTCCTGCCGTCCTCAAACTGTTATCCGGTAAGCACGTCATGATGGCACATGACGAGTTTATAAAATTATTAAGGAGGAAAATGACATGAAGAAGAGAGTACTGTCTCTGCTGATGGCAGTCATGATGCTCGTAGCCCTTGTGGTTCCGGCATCTGCCACAACAGACACAAGCGGCACTGTGACGGTGTACGTCACCTACGGAATGTTCACCGAGGGTGGTATTGGAGAACAGCCCGCCTATCGGGGAGGCATCCCTACTTCCACCAACATCAACGCAAACTTCTATATTTCGGACTACACCATCAGCATCAGTGATGTTTCCGACTGCTTGGCGGACACGCAGAGCGCCTACGCAAAGCCGACCACGACACCTTCGAGCTTCAAAACGCCCAATGTGCTGGATGCCCTTTTGGTTGCTTTTTGGCTGAACGGCACTGACATTACGGACTCCAATAAGGTAGTCGCCGGTTGGGATGCAAACCCCTTGGAAGGTAACCCTGGCGGTTATATTAACGGTGTCTATCCCCAGTATGCTACCTACGGCAATCCGTATCCCGATACCGAGACTATCAACGGCGTTGTCTATAACAAATATAGCGGCAGCGGCTGGAACATTGCCTATGGCAGTAATGCAAGCAATATCGCCGCCACGGGTACGTACAGCACCAATGTGACGCTGACAGACGGAATGATCATCGTTTTCGACTTCAGTCCCTACTGCATTTACGAGGTACAGAGCAACAGCTAAATACATACAGCAGAAAAGATAAAGGGGCGGGCACACATCGCCCGCCCCTTCCTTTTATAAGTTGATTTTAAGAAAGGCAGTACACGAATTATGAAAAAACGATTGGCAAGCCTGCAAGCCGGGCTGCTGGCACTGGTGCTATTGTTCAGCCTGCTGCCGGTAAGTTCGTTTGCCACGGAACTAGATGCTGCGCCTGATTCAGTCATTACGACACAAGAGGACGCCGCCGCTGACCGCAACACAGCGGCAGAGGAAAGCGGAGAGCATACGTCCAGCGCAAGCGATGCACAGCCTGCGGCAGGGGGAACAGAATCAACTGCATCTGACTCAAGCGCAGGAACTGAGCAGGATGAGACACTTACCTCTGCGCCTTCCGACACAACTTCCGAGGCAGCAGACACGGTGGAGATACCGAACACGCAGGATGCGGCGCACGAGGATGACGTGAACCGCATGGTGGCGGTGCAGGACACCGGCTTTTCCGCAGCGGATTTTTCCTTTTATGAAGTGCGGACATGGACAGGTTCGCATTATGAACGTATGCGATTGGAAAAGCCGACCCAACTCGTTGAAAATGACGGGAAATATACGCTCTATTTCCCCTATGGCGGTGCAGGCACTTATAAATGGAATGTGCGCGTGGAAGCTCCGGTAAACTATTCTGATACATTTTCTTTGTATTATATGACATTTTTGACCGGGGACGGTATTACTACTGATGAAGGTTATTCCGTAAACGCATATTCCAGCCTACATACCAAAGAAGACGCCAGCGTTGTTCAAAGCGTTGAAAGTGACATCCACCCGCATTCAACACCGGCAGCCTTAGGCGGCAACATCTACTATTCAAAGACTATAACGCTGATTTGGACGGAGAATGGGGAGAAAAAAACCTGCCTGATCGATGTGAAGCCCTACTGTGACATGGAGCTTTCCACAAATTTCAGTATCTCCGAGAAAAACGGCAGAAAGCTGGGCCCTCGTCCGCTGGAGCAGAAAGATAGCACCACATATAAAACAAACTTAGTCCAAGGCAGGGAAAGTTACGCACAAATCGTCCTTATGGACTCCACGGAGCGACTTCAAGTAAGCTATGGTGGCAGCATACTTGCCGACGGAGTTACTAATACAGGCTGCACTATTCCCCTTAATACCGACGAGGTCGGTACCAAGGAATACAAAATAGAACTCAGAGACTCAAGGGGTGAAGCGGAGGCCAAAACCTATACGCTGATCGCAGAGACACTACCTTATGACTATACGCCGGAAAGCGATCCGGAAAAGACAACAAAGACATCACCGATTCCGGCAAGAATGTATAAGGTCACAAATGAGGACACCGCCACACTGAAATTCGGCTTGACCGACCAGCAAATCAAAGCCGTTGAAAATGCAGGAGGCCAAACATCCTACTTGTGGACAAACAATGGTCAGGTGCTGTCGACAGAAGGCACCTGCAAAGTACCGACAGAATATAACGTCGACAAAGCCATATTTTCGGTGACTGTCACAAATACTGTTGACGGCATTGCGTGGTCCAAGAGTTTTTCCATTCCCGTAAAAATTGCGATCAAAGGCAATCCCCCTGGAATTTTTTATGTCAAGATCAAGACTGACAGTACCGAACTGACTTTCGGACACACTGCCAGCGACTTGAAGGCGGTAGTCGACGACTCGAACGCCCCCACAGACCTACTTTATCAATGGTATTCGAAGAACGGCAATAGGCTGACGAAGATCACGGATGCCACGGCAGCTACCTATACACCGCCGACCAATGCCGTCGGTACCGTGGAGTATTGCTGCATCGCACGGGTCGCTTACGCAGAACTGCCGGCCAGACCCTCCAGTATTCCCGAGAATTGCTGGGCAAAAATTACTGTCAAGCCACACGGATGGACAGCCGAGAGCGGCATCACTGGCCGTGGCACGGAAGATGACCCGTATATCCTGCGCTGTGCGGAGAGCTTCGCTGCCCTGCGGGATGAGGTAAACGCGGGAATTTCATACGCCGGCTCCTTCTTCAAGCTGGCGGAGGATATTACGCTGCCCGCTGATTGGACGCCCATCGGATGCCTGAAGGACGAGTCCGTCACACCCGGTGCGCTGGACTATGCGGATAAGGGCAGAAATATGAACCCATTCAGCGGTACGCTAGATGGGGACGGACATACGCTAACGATGGCGAAGGGCAGTCGGCCTCTTTTAATGTTTGCCCGCGAAGCCACGGTCAGAAACTTGAATATCCAAGGTGAGCGCATTGTCGGCAACGGTCTGCTGGAACGCTATGTCATCGACTATGGTACGGATGGCTACTACAACAACAGCGTACCGAATACCATAACCATTGAAAACTGCCACATCGTCGGTGATACCAATATCACTGGATCCGGCTTCCTGAGCGGATATGCCTCTGGCCTGAATATCGTGATGATCGTAAACTGCTCTGTCGGCGAGAATGTGGTCATTGGCTGTGACAAGGACCAAAGCGAGGTGGGGTCCCTTGCAGGGCACTTTAACGGAAGCGTAATGAACTGCACCAGTGCCGCTACCGTATACGGCAAGTCCCGCGTCGGCGGACTAGTCGGCTACAAGGGACAGTCCATGGGCCCATGCTCTATATCAAGCAGCTCGTTTACAGGAAAAGTAATCGCCACGGGTGACTATGCGGGCGGCATCTTGGGCAGCGGATACAATCAAGGTTCTGCGCCCAACTCGCCCTGGGCCACCATCAAAGGCTGTTTTGTCACAGGAAGCATACAGGGCCGCGATGGAGTTGGCGGTATTACCGGCGGCGAGCCGGGTGTGGTCCAATGCTGGGACAATGGCATCGGCGGAATCACAGACAACGTGTTTTACGGAGAGATTCACGCTACCGGCACGAGTGTAGGGGCCATTGTGGGCACGATTTGCTCCCTGAACAAGAACACTCTAGTAGATAACAATTATTATTTGGCCGGCTGTGGCACCAGCAAGGGGATCGGCTCAATCACAACGGTCGATACGAAATATAAGCCATCTACGCTGCCTAAAGACACGGAATATATCTGCACCAGTGACGGCTACACCAACATATTCTTCAAGGATGGCGATTACAGCCGCGAGGATGACCCAGTAGGTAAGGATGCAGATAAGCTATCAAAGGCTGTTACGAATACAGCACTGAAGGATGGCACTGTTGTTCAGTGGCTTAACACTTCGGAGAGCAGCTACCATAACTGGATGCAGGGTACGGTTGGGCCGATCCTCAGCAATAAGGCTATCGCCTATGATTTGGAGATTACCGGCGAGATTAACCAGCACTATGTCGGCGATGCTCTGAATCTGTCCGGCCTTACGCTGACGGCCAAGTGGTCTGACGGTACGACTACCAATGTACCGCTGAATGATCCCGACCTCAAGATCACCGGCTACGACAGCAGCAAGCACGGCCAGCAGACGGTGACGCTCCAGTACGGCGCGGCTAAGGTAGAGATCGTCGTCACCGTGCTGTATAAAGAGCCGGAGGACATTACCGTGACCATCACCCTGCTGGGCGACAAGGCCCACGGCGACAACGGCCAGGTACACGGACTGTCCAAGGGCGGCCTGACCGCGTGGGTCAGCGGCCACAAGGTGGAAGTGACCACCAACATGACTGTGTGGGACGCGCTGCAGCAGCTGCCCGGCGTAACATGGGATAACCCCACCGGCAACTACATCAAGAGCGTGACCTACGGCGGTGTGACCATTGGCGAGTTCACCAACGGCAAGAACTCCGGCTGGATGTATACGCTGAACGGCAAGTACCCCATGCTGGGCGTCAGTGAGCAGTATCTGAAGAAGGGCGACGTCATCGTGTTCCACTACACGGATGACTACACGCTGGAGGCGGCGGACATGGGCCCCGCGCCGGAGGAGAAAAAGACCGCTGATGAGGTCATCGCCCTTATCAACGCCATCGGCGTGGTGGATCTGACCAAGGGCGATGTCATCGCCAAGGCACGCGCCGCGTATGACGCGCTTTCCGCGGCGGACAAGAAGCTGGTGACCAACTATCAGACGCTCCTGGACGCTGAGGCGGCCTACGCCAAGCTGGTGGCCGAGCTGGGCAAGAAGGCGGACAGCATCTACAAGACCACCGGCGACTATCTGGCAAAGCTGGGCACACCCGGCGTGGGCAGCATCGGCGGCGAGTGGATGGCGCTGGGGTTGGCCCGCAGTGGTCGCACTGTCCCAAAGGGCTACTATGACGCTGTGGTCAAGTATGTCAAGGACAACATCGACAGCAACGGACGGCTGGACAAGAACAAGGCCACCGAAAACGCCCGCATTATCCTGGCACTGACGGCCATCGGCAAGGATGTGACGAATGTGGACGGCCATGACCTGCTGGCCGGGCTGAATGAGATGTCCTACCTCTCCAAGCAGGGCATCAACGGTGCGATCTTTACGCTGATCGCGCTGGACAGCCACAACTACACGCCTGCCGGCGATGTGACTCGCGACAAGCTGGTACAGGTCATTCTGGACGCGCAGATCAGCAGTGACGGCGGCTGGAGCCTGGACGGCAAGAACGCCGATGTGGACATGACCGCCATGGCTATTCAAGCACTGGCAGCCTACTACAAGAGCGACAGCAGCGCAAAGAAGGCTGTGGACAAGGGACTGAGTTGGCTCAGCTCCGTGCAGCAGAATGACGGCGGATTCACCAGCTGGGGCGCAGCCAACAGCGAATCCTGCGCGCAGGTCATCGTTGCGCTGACTGCACTGGGCATTGACCCGGCCAAGGACAGTCGGTTCATCAAGAATGGTGTCAGCGTGCTGGACGCGCTGTGCAGCTTCGCGGTGAATGGCGGAGGATTCAAGCACCTTGCCACCGAGACAAGTGCCAACGGCATGGCGACGGAGCAGGGGTTTTATGCACTGGTGGCATATTACCGGCTACTGAACGGCCAGACCAGCCTGTATGACATGACGGATGTGAAACTGGAGGGCGTCAAGGCCGAAGAGCCGGTCGATGATACCGACAAGTCGGATGATACTGCCGACACGGATGCACCTGTCGATACGGAGGTCGAAGATACCTCAAGTGGCGGACAGGTGGTGCTGTGGGTAGTCATCGGTGTGGTGGCTGTCGGGGGTATTGCCGCACTGGCGGTGACCAGCAAAAAACGGCATGGCAGAGATGCGGAGTAATACTTGAATACACCAACGCAGGGGCGCGGAAGCGTCCCTGCGTAAGGTGCTTTTGTGAGGGTTTCAACATGAAAAAGAAGTCATTCTGCTTGCTGCTCTTAACGGCAGTGCTGCTATTTTGTGCTGCCTGTGGCCAGACGCAGACAGAACAGCCGGAGGATACCGGCGACAAGGATCAGTACATGACTGAGCCTGTCCCGGATGGCAAGCCCGATCCGGTAGAGCCGCAGGATACGACGGTGGATACCACTACGACCCACACCTGTACTTTCTCCATCTCTTGCGAGACCATTCTGGATAATATGGACAAATGTGTGGAGAACAAGAAGTTTCTCGTACCGGCGGACGGCGTTATCTTTCCTGCCACGGAGGTAGAGTTCAGCGAGGGCGAGAGCGTATTCGATGTTCTCCAGCGGGTATGTCGGGACAACGCCATCCACATGGAATCCAACTGGACTCCGGTATATAACAGCGCCTATGTAGAGGGGATCAATAACCTCTATGAGTTCGACGTGGGCAGTTTGTCCGGCTGGATGTACAACGTCAACGGCTGGTATCCCAACTACGGCTGCTCCCGCTACCAGGTGAAGGACGGCGACGTCGTGGAGTGGCGCTATACCTGTGACCTGGGTCATGACCTTGGCAGTGGTATGGGCGGATAATGGAGGCACCGTGATATAGAGAACGCTGGTATAGGAAGCGGGATTTCCAGAACGCATTGGCCTCTGGAGATATTCGAGAGACCATCTAACCGTGCGGGCAGACAACACAAAATAATGTACAAAAAGCCAGGGATGGCCCTTTGTGACCATCTCTGGCTTTCACATTCCCATTGACTTGTTTGTGGTTGTGTGGTAGTTGTGTTTGCTACCAAAACCGAAGGGAGAACACGACTATGAAAAAGTTGATACTGCTGACCATCTGTACCATCTTGCTGCTTACAGGCTGCGGGCAGGCTGCTGCGCCGGAAGTGGACACCGTTCTTGCGATAGTGCAGGAGGAGACTATCCCCACAACTGACACACAAGATGTGCCGACGGGAATAGCGGAAGTAGCTGTCGAACCAACCATATCAGAAATCCCCGCGCAGTCGCAACACGCGCCCGTTGTTGCGCCGCTGGAGGAACCCGCGATCACTGTGCCAGCCGAACCGCCAACAGCGGACACACCCACACAGACACCCGAACCTGCACCCAATACAGGCTTAGACACCGTGCCGGCGCAGACGGCAGAGGAAGTGCCCTCTGTGCCTCCCGCCACCGGTGGCATCTACTCCGTTGAGGAGGCTGTGCGTGTGGGCAACGAGTACGCCAAGGCACAGTACGGCGTGACCATCGACACCAGTATGACCACCGCTGACTCCAGCTACTATCCCGGCACAGCGGACAGTGTAGCGCGGCTGACCGAACACGGCGGACAGGCCGCATTGAATGCCGCCGTCTGCGGCAATGTGGACGCCACCTTTGCATGTCTCGCGGCATTGGACAACGCGGATGTGGTCAGCGCATACGCACGGTTCAACTGCACCGTTCGCTATAACGCGGCAGGAGATGAGTACATCGTAGTGGTGCTGTACGGCTGATATACACGGAGCAGCTTCTGCGTCGGTGTAAGCAAAAAATAGGGAGCCGGTCGTTCGACTGGCTCCCTATCATATTCATACCTCATTCAGTTTTACTCTCAGCGTATCGACGATCTCGTTTCTTTCCTCGTCTGTGCGTGCGGAACGGTATCGCTCCACCGCCGCGTCGCGGAGCTGCTCCGACTGCCGTGACCATACTTCAAAATCCGCTTTGCTCATTGTCCCCTTACGGACACGGGCAAAGTATTTTTTATAGGCGCGGATCTGTATCTGCCATAGCGGATCGTTCTTGGACTTCTCCTTAAAACTTGTCATAGCCCCCACGTCCCGGCAGGTCTTACCTCCCAGCTGCTCAGACGGCCTGTCGCAGTAGGTATAGCTCATTCCCGGCTTTTGTAAGAACCACCGTCCGCAGTGGGCGCATCGCTTTGGCACGAAGCCCCGCTGCAAACCTTTCATAAACTCCACATACACGAAATCCAGCAGCCCGTCAAAGTACATTCGCTCCACGATCTCCGGCTCGGTACAGTACATCCCCTTGAGCATGTACTGCGTCTTTACCTGCGGCGCATCTACCTCTCTGTCCGCGCCGAGGCTGACGCCGCTGATAAACGGCTCCAAGTGCGCCTGCAAAATGTGTTCCGCCAAGGGCAGCTTCCGCTGCCCTTTCTTCTTTTCGAAAACGGCCTTGCTGAAAAGCTCATCCAAAAACCACGCATAGCGTTCCTGTACGAAGCGGATGGCCTTGACCTGCTCCTGCATGAAGGGGATCAGCTTGCTCCTGCGCTGCAGTACAAATTCCTCGATCTCCGTTCTCAGCTCGCCGGTAAAAAGTTCCTCCAACGAAATCATCTCTATATCCTGTGCCAGATACAAGTAGCTGCGGTACAGCGGCAGCCGCCCAAACCATTTCAGAGCATTGAAAAACGTTCCCAATACCGCCTCGGTATGGCTCTGGGAGATCACGCTCTCCAGCTCATCCAATGCTTCCTGAAACGGCGTGACATCCATGTTGAGGATCTCCGTCAGCACAAATCCGTATGGCAGCGGGTACACCTTCTCCTCCACCCAGTATCCCGCCGCACCAAACTCGACGCGTGTGTTGGTATACATCCTGTCCATATCGAACATATCTTTTCCCAAGATACCCACGGCTCGCTCCCTCCTGCGATTGATAATCTATTTCGAATAATAGTGTATCTGCTAATATCGTAAATTATCTATTGCTAAATGTCAAGGGAAATGGTACCATCGCAGCACTCGAATATTCACAGACGATATAGATCAGCAAAGGAGGACTGCTATGACATCAAGGAAAACGCTCTCTACCATCGACGCGGACACGCTGCTGTCCACTACATTGCCGCCCACACGGTTCATCATAGACCGGCTGCTGCCGCAGGGGTTACACATCCTTGCCGGAGCACCGAAGGTGGGCAAATCGTGGCTGGCTCTATGGCTGTGTCTGCAAGTGGCGCAGGGAACAAGCGTGTGGGACTTCCCGACCCATAGAGGCACTGTGCTCTACCTCTGCCTGGAGGACAGCCTCACCCGTATCCAAAGCCGCCTGTTTCAGATCACCGACGACGCGCCGGAGGCGCTGCACTTTGCCACCATTGCCGCAGGCATCGGCGAGGGACTGGAGGAGCAGCTCACCAACTTTCTTACGCAGCACCCCGACACCTCGCTGGTGGTCATCGATACATTACAGCGCATCCGCACCAGCAGCGACAGCGGCAATCCCTACGCCAACGACTACCGTGACATCTCTGTACTGAAAGCGTTGGCGGACAAGCACCACATCGCTATCCTGCTCATTCACCATCTCCGTAAGATGAACGATGATGACCCCATGAACATGATCTCCGGCACGACGGGCATCAGCGGAGCGACAGACAGCAACTTCGTGCTGAAGGAACGTAGGCGCGGCAGCGGTGAAGCGACCCTGTACTGCACCGGACGGGACATAGAATACCGCGAGCTGCCGTTGGTATTCGATAAGAGCGGCTACACATGGCGGCTGACAGAGCCGGTGGAGGGGGAACGCACTTCCATCGACCCGGAGGCAATTTCCCTCTCTGTCTTTCTGCGGGGGCTGGGCAGCTTCGAGGGAACAGCTACGGAGTTGAGTGCGCTGCTGGAAGCAAAGACAGGGGAGAGGCTAACGCCCAGTGTGCTGTCCAAGCGGCTGGTGAAGTACGCGGAGGTACTGGAGCAGAACGGTATCCGCGTGGTCAGCGAACGCACACGGACAACGCGGATGCTGAGTATCCTTTGCCTTCCGTGTGACGGGAGTGACGGCAGTGACGGGAAAAACTGATATGGTACCTGTGTTGAATTTGCCGTCACACCTGTCACAGCCGTCACAGAGCGAAAATGTACCGATTTTTGGCAGAGGTACACGATGCTATTTTGCTCCGGAAAAATCACGATTTTGGAGCAAACCCAGGGAAGGAAAAGGAAAGTTCACAGCCACACCGCGCCTCGCGCCGGTTGCCCGCGGTGTTGCCGCCTGTGGGCCGATGTGTGGCCTCGCAGGGCGGAGGTGGGGTACGGATACCACCCAGCCTATTTGGGCGCGTGCTGGGGAGCTTTTCGGTGCGCCGAAAGCGAAGCAGGAGAAAGGGGCGGCGTCGTGGACGCCCCCGCCCCGGTCACTTCTGCCCACAGTGCGGGCAGTTGCGCCGTTCCACCAGCGGCGTCGTAGAAGGGAATTTTCGGAGGGCGGTGGGGTCGAGAACAGAAATGATCCCGCAGTTACGGGAAAAGCTGCGGGGTCGCGGCAAAAATTCAAGGAGGAAAGCCGAGATGACAAATAACAAGGAAAAGTACGCTTTTTGGCTTATGCCGGAAGCGAAGAAAATGATAGAAATAAACGCGCCGCTGGCTAACTGCGGCAGCCAAAGTGAGTTCGTGGAAAAGGCGGTTCGGTTCTATGACGGCTACCTGAAGGTGCAGAACGCCGGTGCGTTCCTGCCTCACGCAGTGGCTGACGTGCTGGAAGGTTCGCTGGGCGTGTTTGAAAACCGCATGGCCAAGCTGCTGTTCAACCTGGCCGTGGAGCACAGCATTACCAACCACCTGCTGGCAGCAGACGTGGACATGACACGCGAGGAGTACAACAAGCTGCGCGGCGGCAGCGTCCGCGAGGTCACCAGCACACGCGGCACGATCTCGCTGAAGGATGTGATTCAGGAGGACTATTATGACTGAATACGAAGAATACAAGCAGACCGGTATGCTGGGCAGCTACCAGCCGGAACGTACTCTGCTGCGTGAGACAGACGATGGTGTGCAGCCTGTATTCCGTGATACAACTTATCACTATGACGAGGATGCTGTCATCGTGGAGCGTGACATGATGGTGGGCAAGCACTGCTTCCATGTCACCTCTATCTTCCCCGGCCAGCCAACAACTACCGCCACGAAGAAGTTGCTGGTCTGCATCGACTCAAGTATAGAGAAGGAAAAACGGTAATTCTTTCAGTAGACTTTGGACGAGCCTTGCGGTATGGTGTGTGTACCGCATCGGCTTGCCCTTGAGAAAGGAGGAAACATGGCAAGTCAAATCACAGCCAACATCATCAAGAACGGAGAGCCGGTGGACATCCTGTATGGTCGCTTGAGCCAGGAGGACGACCACGCTGGTGACAGCAACAGCATCGTCAATCAGCGCAGTTATCTGGAGAAGTACGCCGCCGACAATGGATTTCAGAACCCCGTGTTCATGGCGGACGATGGTTACAGTGGCACCAACTTTGACCGTCCCGCGTGGCAGGACATCGTAACGCTTATCGAGGCGGGGCTGGTGCGTACTCTGATCGTGAAGGATATGTCCCGCCTGGGTCGCGAGTATCTGAAGGTCGGTGAGCTGACGGAGCTCTACTTCCCGTCCAAGGGCGTCCGCTTCATCGCGGTCAATGATGGCGTGGATTCTCTGGTAGAGAGCAGCAGCGACTTCAACCCCATCCGCAACTGGGCCAACGAACTCCACGCCAAGGACACCAGCCGCAAGGTACGTTCCGTGAAACGGATGCAGGCGGAGAACGGGGAACGCTTAGGCGGCAAGCCGCCCTACGGCTACCGCAAGCGGGACGATGACAGCAAGCGACTCGTACCCGACGAGGAGACAAAGGGTGTCGTCCAACGTATCTTCAAGCTCTGTGCTGAGGGGAAAGGGCCGAATCAGATCGCCCGCATACTGCGGGACGACCATGTGCTGAACCCCACTAATCAGTACTACCAACAGACCGGCGTAGCCTGCACACGGCTGGATACCACGCGCCCGTATAACTGGTGCGGCGCAACGGTGGCGAACATCCTATCCAATCCTGTGTACCTTGGTCACACGCTGAATATGCAGAGCAGTACCCTGTCCTACAAGAACAAGCAGATATTCCACCGTCCGCCGGAGGAACAGGTGTTGGTGAAGAACACCCATGAGGCCATCATTGACCAAGAGTCTTGGGACACGGTGCAGCGCGTTCGGGAACACAAACGCCGTCCGCCCAAGCACATGGATGCGCCGGGACTGTTCGCCGGATTAGTCTACTGCGCTGACTGCGGCGGGTACATGGTGCTGTGCCGCACGGGTAAGATGAAGCCGGAACGGTACTACTTCCGCTGCTCCACCTACGGCAAGCGAGGCAAGGATGCCTGCACGGCTCACCATATCACGGAAGCCAACCTGAATGCTATCGTACTGGATGACCTGCGGCGGGTGACGCATTTTGCGAGAACAAAGAAGCACCAGTTCGCTGCTTACATCAACCGCAAGAACACGGCACAGCTCCGCAAGGAGATGAACGCCACCCAGCGGGAGCTGGACAAAATGGTGAAGCGAAACTCGGATTTGTCCGTCCTATTCAAGAGGCTCTATGAGGACAATGTGCTGGGCAAGATCAGCAACGAGCAGTTCCAAATGCTGTCCGCCGACTACAACGCCGAGCAGAAGCAGTTGGCCGCAGCCATCCCGGAGAAGCAGGCGAAGCTGGAGAAGCTGAAAGCCTCCGCCACCAACGTGGACGCCTTCATTGAGAAAGCCAGCCGGCACACGGATATAACCGAGCTGACGCCGGAGCTGCTGTGGCTGTTCATTGAACGCATCGACATTGGCGAGAGGCCGGGCCGCTACAACCGCAATGGTATGCAGGAGGTGCGGATCATCTACCGCGACATCGGTGTCGTAGACAGCACCATGTCCGCAGAAGATGCCGAGAGTGCCGAAGTCCACTTCATTCCCTCTCTGGAAATGGTCGTGCAGCAGATGGCAGCGCAGACGCAGGTGTCGTAAGCGCAGAACAGATAAAATCAAGACAGAAAAAGAACAGGCAGGCAGCGGCTTGCGCCACTGCCTGCCCATACAAAAGGTCATGTCACTTTGTGTACCTGTGAAAGACGCCCCCAGGGGCCTTGTTTTTTTTACAGCAGGAGACCGTATTTGGCACACAGGGGCAGGAGCGTGTCCTCCGGCAGGGCGCCGTCGTACAGGGCGCGGCCCTGATAGGCCCGGAGGGCGGCCTCCAGCAGCTGGGTGTCGTCGCAGACGAAGCACACCGGCTTGGTGAGCATATACTGGTAGTCCGCCAGGACCTGTACATCGTCCCAGGAGGCGATACGCAGGGCCAGGACCGTCTCGCCGCTGTCCAGTGCGGCGGTGAGCGTCTCCTCCGCATCGCCGGTCAGGTCGACGACGGTGTGCCAGGAGACATCGGCAGGCAGGGGGAAGGGCAGCTTCTCCGTGGCGGCGG
>ERZ780100.629-NODE-629-length-15654-cov-2.343612_pt1 | contig 15654 bp, 11 predicted proteins | sample MGYA00511573_ERZ780100 | MGnify/ENA primary metagenome ERZ780100 (study PRJEB29588, sample SAMEA2161876) | human gut metagenome | biome: human gut; feature: human-associated habitat; material: faeces | place: Denmark | collected 2008/2010 ...
AAAGCCAGAAAAAAAATAGGGCACCCCCGTCCACGGGCAGCCGCTCCGGATGCCACTGCACGCCGAAAATGGGAAGCTCTTTGTGACAGAGTCCTTCCATGACGGCAAAATCCGGCGTAAACTGTACGGCGGACAAATCATTTCCCAGCTTATCGATTTTCTGATGATGGGCGCTGTTTACCATAAGGCGGCTTCCGTAAATGCGGTGCAGATACGTGTCCGACAGGATGACGGTTTCGTGAAATTTATCGCCGTTTTCATAGCGGTGGATGTCCGCCTCCTTCATGTGCTGGACGATGGTTCCCCCGAAAAATACATTGATAATCTGCATGCCCTTGCAGATGCCGAGCACCGGCTTCTTATATCGCACGGCCTGTTCCAGAGCCTGAATCTGTATGATGTCAAGCTCCGTGTCGATATTTAAGGAGCCGGCATTTTTCTGTCCGAAAAAAGCAGGGGTAATGTCCCCACCGCCCGGCAGCAGCAGACCGTCGCAGGACTGCATATGGGAAAAGGAAAGGGTGGTGACATAAGGGACGGACAGGCGCTTTAAGGTATTTTCATAGCGCACGGTATCTTCCTTGCGGCCCACCACTGCAATCAGGGGTTTTTTAGAAAAAGCGGAATGTTCCAATACCGTATCCTTTCTTCATAGATACCTTTCTGATTAGTGTATGCGGAAATGAAAAAGGAATTGTCAATAAAGATAAGTGAAATATCTAAAAAAAGAACAGTAGGCAAAGAAAAGGTTTTTTTTTACAATAAAAACAGAACGGCTAAGAAAGGAAAGAGCGTTATGAGCATATTGTGGTATCAGAAACCTGCCGCCGAATGGGAGGAAGCCCTGCCTTTAGGAAACGGCAGAATGGGCGCCATGGTATACGGCACGGTTTTGGAAGAGCATATACAGGTAAATGAGGACAGCATCTGGTACGGAGGCCCCGTGGACCGGAACAACCCGGATACCTTAAAATACCTGCCGAAAATCCGGGAGCTTCTTTTGGCTGGCAGGATAAAAGAAGGAGAAAAGTTAATCAAAATGGCAATGTCCGGCTGCCCGGACAGCGCCCATCCGTCCCAGACGCTGGGGGATGTCCATATTTTCTTTGAAAACATCGGGGAAGTGACGGACTACGAAAGAAGCCTCGATATAGAGAATGCATTTTATGAAAGCCATTTTACGGCGGACGGCATTACCTACGGCAGGGAAATGTTTTTCTCGAAGCCTGCGGATGCGCTTGTCATAAAGTTTACGGCGGACAGACCGGGAAGCCTGACCTTTAGCGCCCTGCTGCGCCGCTGGAAATTCTTTGACGGCATAAGGAAAATGGGAGAGAACGGCATTTATTTATATGGCAATTTGGGAAAAGGCGGTCTTTCCTTCGGTATGGCATTAAAGGCCTATGCGAAGGGCGGACGCACGGAAGTAATCGGCGAGCATCTGTATGTGGAGGATGCGGATGAGGTGCTACTGTACTTTACGGCGGGCACCACCTACCGGATGCAGGATATCCAAAAAGAAACGGAAGCGATTATCGAGAAAGCGGCGAAAAGGGATTTTGCAGACCTTCTTTCCGAGCATGAAGCCGATTACCGCTCCCTTTACGGCAGGGTGAATTTTTCCCTGGGAGATTTGTCCAGCTATGATGCCGTGCCCACGGATCAACGGATAGAGGCGGCAAAAAAAGGACAGACGGATATCGGACTTGCCAAGTTATACTTTGATTTCGGACGGTATCTTCTCATTGCCTGCAGCAGGGAAGGCACCCTTCCGGCAACCCTGCAGGGTATCTGGAACAAGGACATGACCCCGCCCTGGGACTGTAAATACACCATCAACATCAACACGGAAATGAACTACTGGCTGGCGGAAAACTGCAATCTTTCTGAATGCCATATGCCGCTGTTTGCCCTTTTGGAAACCATGTTGCCGAACGGAGAAAAGACGGCGAAGGAAATGTACGGCTGCAGGGGCTTTATGTGCCACCACAATACGGACATCTGGGGGGACTGCGTGACCCAGGATCACTGGATTCCCGGTTCCTTCTGGGTGATGGGAGCGGCATGGCTCTGCACCCACCAGTGGACCCATTACGAATTTACGAAGGACGAAGAATTTTTGCGTCGGGCATTCCCCATTATGCGGGAGGCGGCATTGTTCTTCTTAGACTTCTTAATAGAGGACGGCGGTTACTTAAAGACCTGTCCTTCCGTGTCCCCGGAAAATACCTTTATACTTCCCAATGGGGAGAAGGGCTCCAATACGGCGGGCGTTACCATGGACAACCAGATTTTGCGGGATTTGTTTACCCAGTGCATCAAGGCGGCAGAGGTTTTGCATGTGGAGGATGAGCTGAACGAACAGATAAAGGCGGCAAGGGAAAAGCTCATGCCGACGAAAATCGGAAGCAACGGCACCATCATGGAGTGGCAGGAGGAATACGAGGAAGCGGGGCCGGGCCACCGGCACATTTCCCACCTTTACGGCCTGCATCCTTCGGAACAGATTCTGATGGACAAGACACCGGAACTTGCGACGGCAGCCAGAAAGACACTGGAGAGAAGATTAAGCTTCGGCGGCGGTCACACGGGCTGGAGCCGTGCATGGATTATCAATCACTATGCGAAGCTCTGGGACGGAGAGGCCGCTTACGAAAACTTTAAGCAGCTTATGGGCAAATCCACCCTGCCGAATCTCTTTGACAACCATCCGCCTTTCCAGATAGACGGTAATTTCGGCGGCACGGCAGCCATTGCGGAAATGCTTTTACAGAGCACCTCGGAGCGTGTGGTTTTACTGCCGGCGCTTCCGAAGGAATGGAAGGAAGGCAGCGTGAAGGGACTTTGCATAAAGGGCGGCGCAGAAGTGAGTCTTTCCTGGAAGGACGGCGTGCTTACGGAAGCCTGCATCACGGCAAAGAAGGATTTGGAAACCAAGGTGCGCTACCGCAATGAGATACGGGAAATATCACTAAAATCCGGGGAAAGCTACCGGTGGTAAAACATGAAAAATTCAGGGGAAAGGTACGGGATGCATATGATCAAAGTAATCTGTATGGGTGACAGCATCACGGAGGGGTTCGGTGTGGAACCCTCCGAAAGCTATCCGTCTGTTTTACAAAATCTTTTAGGGGAAGAATACCGGGTAGTAAACAAAGGCGTGTGCTGCACCACCGCCCTAAACGTGGAAAACGAAAAGGGCGTCATGGGCATGCCCTATATGCGGGAGGTGCGCTACAGGGAGGCACTGCAGGAAAAGGGCGATATTTACGTGGTGATGCTCGGTACCAACGATGCCCAGGACGGCATGGACGATACACAGGATTTTAAGTACGAACAGAACGACATGATAAGCCGGAAGGCGGATTTTGTGCCCTGTTACCGGCAGATTTTGCAGGCGGTGAAAGCAGCTTCTCCGGGTGCCGTTATTTATGCGGGACTTCCCATACCGGTGCAGGAATGTATCTGGCGCAAGCATCAGGAAAGCTACTTAAAGGAAATCCGGGCATGCATAAAAGAAGCGGCGGCAGCGGAAGGCGTGTCTCTTCTTGATATAGAAGGAGCCTTTGCGGCGTTACCGAAAGAGGAGCAGCTTAAGCTGTATCAGGAAGACAATCTGCATCCTAATCAGGAAGGTTATAAGCTGATTGCCCGGACGGTGGCAGGAGTGCTTAAAAATAAGAGGCATGATTTTACCTGACTATGACAGATTTTTAACATTTTTTTATAAGATTTATTTACAAATAAAACGTTTGTGCTATAATGAACTACATTGTGGAAAAGGGGTTGCATTATTATTTTTGATGGTAATGCAGTCCCTTTTTGTGGTTTTTAATAAAAAAATGTAATTAAAACGAAGGCAGGAAAAAATGACAGTACAGGAATGTTACGAACTGGCAGGAGCCGATTACCGGGATGCAATGGAACGTCTGGGAAGTGAAGCGCTGATTGGGCGTTTCGCCCTTAAATTCCTACAGGACAAAAGCTATGCGCAGCTGCAGGAGGGGATGGCACAGAAGGATGCGGAGAAGGCATTCCGTGCGGCACATACCTTAAAAGGGGTCTGTGCCAATTTAGGATTCACAAGCCTGTTTCAGGCAAGCTCGGCACTTACCGAACAATTAAGAGGAAAAGAAGAGATCAGGGATTGTGAGGAGCTTTATAAAGCGGTGACCGAACAGTACGAAAGAACCATTGCAGCCTTAGAAACATTACAGGCGGAAGCATAAACAGCTTTTTACAAAAAAAGGGTATCAGCCAATGACAACAACAGAATTTACAACGGATCAGTTGAAGGAAATTGAAGAAGGACGCAAAGCAGGGATTGATGTGTCTGTATATGAAAATCCCGGATATCTGGCAATTCAGATGCACGAAATAAGGCTGGGACTGCTTGAGAACCTGCCGGTAGATATTTATGCCCATCCGGACTTCGACTGGTTCCAGATGGAAGAAATCAGAAAAGGTCTGGAAAGAAAAGTCGACGTAACCAGATATGCGGATGCTTCCATTCCTTTTGATGTTATGCGTCAGATCCGTAAGGGCCTGCAGGTCGGAGTTGATCTTTCCGGCTTAAAAAAGCTGCCGGCCGGTATTTTAAGACAGATTCGGAAGGCCATGAAGGCAAAAGTAGACATTCTTCCGTATATTAAGGAAGGATACGAGGAAGAACAGCTTACCCAGATCCGTATTGCGCTGGAGAACGGTCTGCCGGAAATTATGGATTATATTTCCCCGATTCTGCGCGGGGCATCCATAAGACAGATAAGGATGGGTCTGGAAGAAAAGATAGATGCCGGTATTTATGCCAATCGGAATTACAGCTGGCAGCAGATGAGGGAGTTAAGAATCGGACTGAGGGAAGGACTGGATGTCACACCTTACCGCAATCAGCTGTACAACTGGCAGCAGATGCAGGAAATCCGGCTTGGACTGGAGGAAAACCTTCCGGTTAAGCAGTACACAAGCTTTATGTATACCGCAAAGACCATGCATGAAAAACGTCTGGAGCTTCTGGAAAAGCAGAAAAAAGCAGGAAACAATCCGGAGCAGCTAAAGAAAAACTACAGTGCTTTTGAATTATTTATTGCGGAAAACCTGATGGAGGCATCGGTATTTCTGCATGACAGGGAAAAGAAAGTAAACAGGGAGGAACTGATGGAAGCCCTGCAGCAGAACAATGTCAGAAAGGGAATCGATTTTCAGACCATGGATCAGATCTGTGAAGGAAAATCGGACCGGGATATTGTAGTTATAGCCAGAGGAAAAGAACCGACTAGTCGGGCACGGATAACTTGGTGTTAACGAAAGAAAAAATAACCCGACGACAGGAGAAGACGGCTGGTATGAATTCTTTTTTGAAACGGACCTAAAAAAGAATCCGATTCTTCTGGAAGACGGATCTGTAGACTATCAGAATGCCAAATGGTTTGAGATGGTAAAGGCGGGACAGAAGGTGGCGTATTACCATGTGGCGGAGCCGGGCAGACCCGGTTATAAAATAAACGGAGAAGAGATTCCTGCAAGACGCGGCCGGGAGCAGCGATACCTCACCGGAGAGGGATTCCGGCTTATGCCGGACAGGCGTACCTATCTGGCAGCCATAGACGGCAAGATAGAGTTAAAGGGCGACAAGCTGGAAATTACCGGACTGCTTGTCTTAAACAATGTAAATATTGCCAACGGCAATGTCAACTTTGACGGTAACGTGTATGTGCAGGGTACTGTAGGAAGTGGAAGCCGGATTTCTGCCACCGGAGATATCTATGTGGGCGGATTTACGGAAGGTGCCATCTTAGAAGCGGGAGGGGACATTGTTCTGCGCAAGGGAAACAATGCCGACGGAAAAGGGTACGTGAAGGCGAAAGGCGATATCAGAGGTGTCTTTTTTGAGTCGGCCAGGCTGATCTCGGAGAGCGACATCCATGCCAACTACTGTATGAGCAGCGAGCTGCAGGCGGGCGGCAAGGTGGAGATTTCCGGGCGGAAAGGCATCCTGGTAGGCGGCGAGGTAAGCGCCGGTACCGAAATCCTGGCCTATCAGATCGGCAACGAAACGGGCCTTGCCACGAAGCTGTGCCTGCGCACGCGGGACGATGTGTTAAAGGATGAAGCCGTTCTTCTGCAGGAAGAAGAAAAAAACAGAAATGAACTGGTGCTCCTGCAGAATGCGTATCAGGATTTCCGCAGGAAACATCCCGAAGAGGTCCGGAATGTGAATCCGGTTTATCTGAAGCTGGAGAACGCTATTTATACGAAGGAACTGGAACAGAAAATGATAGCGGATAAGAAGAAGGAATTGGAGAGGCGTAAAAAGAAAAGCCTGAATCACCGCATTGTGGCAATGGGGACCATGTATTCCGGGGTGGATGTGGATATCAACGGACTTAACTGGCATTCACAGGAATTGCGGAATGTGGTGCTCAGGGAAGGAAACGGGTACGTGAGAGTGGAGCAGTTGATTCCGGATAAATAAATCCGGTGCAAAAGATGAAGGGAAGGTAGATATGAGAAATACAATCCTCATTGTAGATGATTCGGATATAAACAGAGGACTGCTGAGTTCCATTTTAGAACAGGACTATACCATAGTGGAAGCGGAAAACGGTACACAGGCACTGGAAATCATAGACAGACAGGCGGATGAACTTACCGCTATTCTTTTAGATCTGATTATGCCGGAAATGGACGGCATGCATGTGTTGGAAGTCTTAAACGAAAGAAAACTTATGGACAGCATTCCGGTACTGATCATCAGCGGCGATACTTCTTGTGAAGCAGAGAAAAAATGCTTTGAGCTCGGCATCATGGATTATATTACCAAGCCATTCAACAATGTGATCGTGCAGAAACGTGTCAAGAATGCCACAGGCTTGTATAAATACAAAATGCAGCTGGAAGAAAGAGTGGAGGAGCAGACCAATGTTCTCCGTAAGGCCTATCAGGCGTTGAAAATCCAGGCAGAAAAGCTTCGGGAAAACAACCAGCAGATTATCGACATGCTCGGTACTGTCGTAGAATACCGTAACCTGGAAAGCGGGGAGCATATCAAGCGTGTGAAAGGATATACAAAAATTCTGGCTGAATGCGCCATGAAGGAATACCCGGAATACAGGCTTACCGAAGAAAAGATCAGTACCATTGTGGCAGCAAGTTCTCTGCATGACATTGGTAAAATAATGATTCCCGACAGTATTCTCTTAAAGCCCGGCAGACTGACCGAGGATGAATATGAGTATATGAAGTCCCATACTATACGCGGGTGTGAGCTTTTGGATGAAATTGACCAGGACTGGGAGCCGGATTATAAAAAAGTCAGTTATGAAATCTGCCGTCACCATCATGAGCGCTATGACGGAAAGGGATACCCGGACGGCCTTAAAGGGGAGGAAATTCCCATTTCCGCCCAGCTCGTTTCCATGGCGGATGTGTATGATGCGCTGGTAAACGAAAGATGCTACAAGGACGCCTATTCTCCGGACGAGGCATACCGTATGATTATCAACGGCGAATGCGGCGTGTTTTCTCCGAAGCTGATGGAGGTATTCCGCAAAGTACGGAGAGATTTTGAGGAAATGAAATAATATAGAAATAGAATAATCTCAATTGAAAAAGTAACTTCCGGTTACTAAGGTAGGCATTTGTAAATGATGTATTTTAATTTTTTTGTAAAATTTGCGTCGGATTATAATGTGTGCTATATTGTGGGTATGACAGAAGGGGGCAACGAAAATGGCAGCAGGTATGGCAGATCATAAAATGGATGCTTCTTTTTTGGAAGAAGTGAAAAAAGAAGCGGCAGATGCTGTGATAGAATTACTGACACAGGCAAAATTGGAAGAAGGCGATATTCTGGTGGTCGGTTGTTCCTCCAGTGAAGTGGTGGGAGAGCGTATCGGTACCTTTTCCAGTGTGGAAACGGCAGAAGCAGTTTTTGACGGTATTTATGAAGTTACAAAGCAAAAGGGCATTTATCTGGCGGCACAATGCTGTGAACATTTAAACAGAGCCCTGATTGTGGAAAAAGAACTGATGAAACGGGACAGACTGACAAGAGTAAATGTGGTTCCGCAGCCGAAGGCAGGCGGTTCTTTTGGCACAACAGCCTACAAGCGTTTTAAGGAACCGGTAGCGGTGGAATACATTTCAGCACAGGCGGGCATGGATATCGGAGATACTTTGATTGGCATGCATCTGCAGGCGGTAGCAGTGCCGCTGCGCATTGCCATTAATCGTATCGGCAGCGCCCATGTGGTATGCGCCAGAACCCGGGCAAAGTTCGTAGGCGGCAGCAGGGCGGTATACGATGAGGAACTTTTGTAAAAAAATAAAAAAATTGTTTCTTTTTTCTTGACAATTTCCATGGAGAATGTTAATATCATTCTTGCGCGGTGCAAACCAAGCAAATGCGGAAGTGCTGGAATTGGCAGACAGGCAAGACTAAGGATCTTGTGCCAGCAATGGCGTGTGGGTTCAAGTCCCATCTTCCGCAGTAAGACCTCAAGTGAGAACTTGAGGTCTTTTTGCGTTCGTTATTATAAGAAAAATGCGTTATCATTTATTATAGGAAAGAAAAAGAAGCAAAAATGGCAATATAATGAAAATGCTTTACGGATATGTAAAAAAAGAACAGCAAATTTGGAAAAAATGAAAAAATGCTTTCAGGGAAAAAGAGAAAAGGAAAGCAAATCGGAACAAAACCATAAAATGCTTCGGTAAAGTTTCGTGAAAAATGCTTTAAAAATCAGCAATCAAGGAGAGTGCTTTTATGAAATAAGGAAAACACTATAAAATAGTTTCATTTTCTATTGACATTTCAGAACACTTATGTTTATATTTATATATGAACAATCATTCATATGTTCAAACATAAATTATAAATATTAAACAATGAATAGAGGTAACTCATATGTCAGATGAATTAAAAGAATTTGAAAAAGAGCATGAAGAACACGAACATCATCATGATGAATGCTGCGAGCATGACCACGAAGGTCACGACCATCACCATCATGAGGAAGAGGAGCATAAGCACCATCATCACCACCACGATGATGACGACGGCGATTGCTGCTGCGGTCATGACCACGACCATGACCATGAAGGTCATGAGCATCATCACGAAGAGGTTAAGGAAGCTCCGCCCTGCACCTCCAAGGCGCCCATGCGCATCTACATTGTGGAAAATCTGGACTGCGCAAACTGCGCGGCAAAGATTGAGAGGAAAATCCAGTCCCTGCCCGGCGTAGAATATGCATCCCTTACCTTTGCCACCAAGCAACTTCGTGTTGCGGCAAAAAATCAGGATGAACTGTTCCCCAAGATGGTAGCTGCCTGCAGCTCCATTGAACCGGACGCAAAGATTATTCCCCGAGAGGAAACCAAGAAAAAAGACGATAGGGAAGAAAAAGACGAAAGCAGAAAGAATGTTATCTGCATCATATCCGGCGCAGTACTGTTGATAGCCGCAAAGATTATGGGAAAATACTTTTCCATACCGTCACTGGTGCTTTACATTTTAGCATACCTGATTTTAGGTCTGGAAATTGTCATTACGGCTGTTAAGAATATTTTCAAAGGAAATATGCTGGATGAAAACTTCTTAATGAGTATTGCAACCATAGGCGCATTTGCCACAAGAGAATATCCGGAAGCAGTAGGCGTTATGCTGTTCTACCGGATTGGCGAGTGGTTTGAAGATAAGGCGGTAGAAAGAAGCCGCAGCCAGATTATGGATGCTCTGGATTTACGTCCCGAAACCGTACAGCTTGCAGAGGATGGCAACGTAACAACCATTCCCGCCGGTGAAGCCAAAATCGGTGATATCGTAATGGTTCGTCCCGGCGACAGAATTCCTCTGGACGGTACGATTATTGAAGGCGAAAGTCAGATTGATACCTCTGCCATTACCGGTGAGCCGGTGCCTGTTTCCGTAAAGGAAGGCGCTTCCATTCTTTCCGGCTGCATGAACTTAAACGGCGTGCTGAAATTGCGAGTGGATAAGCCACTGGAAGAGTCCATGGTAACCAGAATTCTGGACTCTGTGGAAAATGCAGCAGCCAGCAAGCCCAAGATTGACAGATTTATTACGAAATTCTCCAGAGTTTACACTCCGTTTGTAGTAGCACTTGCAGTATGTACCGCCATCATTCCTTCCCTGGTAACAGGCGATTGGAACAAATGGGTATACACCGCACTGACCTTCCTGGTTATCAGTTGTCCCTGCGCACTGGTGCTCAGCGTACCTCTTGCTTTCTTCTCCGGTATCGGAGCAGGTTCCAAGAAGGGGATCCTGTTTAAGGGCGGCGTAGCACTGGAAGCCCTGAAGGATGTAAAGGCCGTTGTCTGTGACAAGACCGGTACGATTACCAAAGGCAACTTCATTGTGCAGGATATTGTTTCTGCCGATGCTTCTTTAGATGAAAGAGAAATCTTAAAGGTGGCTGCTTCCTGTGAAGTCGCTTCCACACACCCCATTGCTTACAGCATTAAGCAGAAGGCGGAAGAAGAGAAAATTACCGACCTTTACAAGGGCAGCATTTCCGAAATTTCCGGACACGGTATCTTACTGGAGGCAGGCTCTCATAAATATCTGTGCGGCAGCAAGAAGCTGCTTGCGGAAAACGGTGTGGATACCGCAGCCTATGACAAAGCAACACAGAAAGACTCCTACGGCACCGAGGTATTGCTGGCAAAGGACAATGTACTCATCGGTTTCTTAAAGATTTCCGATACGATTAAGGAAGAAGCCGTATCCGCAATTGCGGCAATCAAGAAACAGGGAATTGCAACCGCCATGCTGACAGGCGATACCGAAGAAAATGCCAGGAAGGTTTCCGAAATGGTTGGCATCGACATGTACTACGGCAAGCTGCTTCCTGAAAATAAGTTAAGCAAGTTGAATGAAATCCGTGAAGAAAAGGGCGCCGTTATGTTTGTCGGCGACGGTATCAACGATGCTCCCGTACTGGCAGGCGCCGATGTGGGTGCTGCAATGGGAAGCGGTGCGGACGCCGCTATGGAAGCTGCGGATGTGGTATTCTTAAATTCCGATATGGACAGCATTCCTACCGCTATCAGGATTGCCAAGTTCACAGGCCGTATTTCCAAGGAAAATGTTATCTTTGCCCTGGCGGTAAAGGCACTGATTATGATACTCGGTCTGGCAGGCATTGCCTCCATGTGGCTGGCAGTATTCGCCGATACCGGTGTGGCAATGCTTTGTATCCTGAACTCTATCAGAATTCTGTATAAGAAGCAGTAAACCGGAACGGAAACGGCAGCAAAGAGGTAACAGAAAACAGCAGATAAACAAACAACAGAAAAGCAATAAAAAGAACCGGAACTCCGGTTCTTTTTTGTTAAGTGAAGCTTATGACAAAAGACCATGCAGGGTTGCTTATTTCTGCGCCTCAAAGGCGGCATCGGAGGCTGCCTGGAAAACTTCCGGGTAATCGTAGCCGTCGGCAACCCGGTAAAGGGGATAGCCGTTTTCAAAGGCGGCAAAATAAACATAATCACCGGCAACACTTATGTGGGTATAATTGCCGTCCATTAAAATAACGGGATTACTTCCGTCCTTCTGCATACGGATAAGAGCGGGATTTTCCACAGAGTTTTTCTGGTAGTAAACATAATTGCCGGTGAGGTTGAAGCAGTCCACACGGTCGTTTGTAAGGACCTCAATTTCATCAGCGGAAAGAGAATAACGGCAGAGGCGGTAGTTGTTTGCCACATCCAGATAGTAGATATAGCCGTTGTCGTAAACCGGGTACCAGAGGTCTCCCTGCCAGGCGGCGGAAGTACTGCCGGAATGGGTGTCGTAACGGTACAGGTAATGGTTGGTGTTGTTGCCCGCATAATAAACGGTGCCGTCCGGAAGGGCGCAGGAGAAATCGGCGCTGATGCGTTCTAAAAGCTCCGGCTCCCTGGCACTGATTTTCTGACGGTAAAACCGGGGACCGTCCGTGCCTGCGCACTGGTAATACAAATAGTTGTCAATAAGCTGCATGTTGTAAATGACCTCTTTGGAAAGGCTGGTAATGTGCCTGCCGTTTAACTGCGCGCGGCATAAGGAATGGGAGGAAAAAAGGTAGCCCAGACCTGCGGTGCCGGAAGAAGTATTCTGGAAGTAAAAAAGATATTTGCCGCCGGCACAGATGTTGGAAACACTGGTGGCAATCAGCTTCTTCATATGGCTGCCGTCCGTGTCCATCACATACAGGGCATTGCCATCGTAGGGGTTGGCAAAATAGACCTTTCCGTTGTATTCACAGAACATGCCGCCGTTGTAAAGATTGCCGGCACTGTTGCCCACGGTGCCTTCGGGAACGGGGGCAACGCGGTTGCTTAAAATGTATAAAAAGATGAGGAGTCCGAGTAGCAGAACTAAAAGGCTGCCGATTAAAAATTTTTTTGCTTTTGCGTTCATAAAAGTATCCTTTTCTCACAGATTTTACCCTCATTATAGACTTAATTTTACTTGCTATCAAGGGGGTTTTGGTATAAGATAAAGTGTAAAATCAGGGAAAAAGAGGTGCCACTTTGGAGTTAGCGGAATTGCGAAAGAGTCTGGATGAAATTGATGAGCAGATAGTTTCTCTGTACGAGAAGCGCATGAAAATCTGCGCAGGCGTTGCTGAATATAAAATAGAAACCGGAAAGCAGGTTTTAGATACCGCAAGAGAAGCGGAAAAGATAGCAAAAGTAAAGGAAATGGTAAAGGACCCCGGAAACAGACAGGGTGTGGAAGAGCTGTTTGAGCAGATTATGTCCATGAGCCGCAAGCTGCAGTACAAGATGCTGGCGGAGGGGAAAAATCAGTTAAGGCTTCCTTTTGATATGGTGGAGTCTCTTCCTACGGAAAACATGCATGTGGTCTTTCAGGGAAGTGAAGGCTCCTATTCCCAGGAGGCGTGCATACGTTTCTTCGGAAAAAAAGCAGATGCCTTTCATGTGGAAAGCTTCCGGGATGCCATGAATGCACTGGAAGAGGGCAGAGCCGACTATGCGGTGCTTCCCATTGAAAACTCCACGGCGGGCATTGTCAATGAAATTTATGACCTTTTAGTAGAATACGAAAACTACATTGTGGGTGAACAGATTATTAAGATAGAGCATTGCCTGATGGCATGCGAGGGAGCGACCAAGGACACCATCCGCACGGTGTATTCCCATCCCCAGTCCTTAATGCAGTGCGCACGCTACTTACAGCAGTATGACTGGCAGCAGATCAGCATGAAAAACAATGCGTTTGCGGCAAAAAAGGTAGCGGACGAAAAAGATATCACGGAGGCAGCCATTGCCGGAGAGCATGCGGCGGAGGCGTACGGTCTTAACATACTGGAAAAGAGCATCAACCAGTCGGAAACAAACTCTACGCGGTTTGTGATTTTATCCAACCGCAAGATTTACTGTAAGAATGCAAAGAAAGTGAGCATCTGCTTTGAACTGCCCCACAAGAGCGGTTCTTTGTACCATGCCCTTTCCCATGTGATTTTCAACAACTTAAACATGACCAAGATTGAAAGCCGTCCCATTGAGGACAGAAACTGGGAATACCGCTTCTTTGTGGATTTCGAGGGCAACCTTACGGACAGTGCCGTGATGAATGCGCTGCGGGGACTCAGAGAAGAAACCAGAAGCATGAAGATTCTGGGAAATTACTAAGAACAAGGCAGGATAAACATATGCGGGAACAGGAACTTATCGTATACAGGGAATTTGAGGACGGCGAGCTTTTGCATGACATGGCGTTTCTCATGACCCATTACAATGATGCTTACTATAATAAAGAGGATCTGGCGGCGCTTTTTTACGAGGACATCCATAAGCTGTTAGACCTTGCGGGGACTTACGGGTTCCACGGCAACCTCTGGCACTGTTATCTGACCAATTTACTGGTAAACAACGAAAACAGTTACAGCAAGGCGTGCGAAATCAGAGGCAAAGTGGAGGGTACCATAAATAAGGCGGTGCTGCATGATATCCTGATTTTCAAGGAACTCTACGATTTTGATTTTACACCGGTTACGGAGGCGTTAAATGTACCGGAATATGCCCTGCTTACGGACTACGAAGCCTCCAGCGAGGAGAGCAAGGTCTACAACAAGCGCATCTGCAGCCGGATCTGCGAGCTGGCGGAGAAGTTCTGCAACGACCATACCGCGGAGGAAATGAAGGATACCCTGACAGAATTTTATAAAGAATACGGTGTGGGCAAATTCGGTCTGCACAAGGCATTCCGTGTGGAGCATGACGAAAACGGCGTGCAGATTGTTCCCATTTTAAACATTGCCCATGTGAAGCTGTCCGACCTTGTGGGGTATGAGCTTGCCAAGGCAAAGTTAGTGGAAAACACGGAAGCGTTTGTAAACGGAAGAAAAGCCAACAACTGCCTTTTATACGGCGATGCGGGCACCGGCAAATCCACCAGCATCAAGGGCATTGTGAACGAATATTATGACCGCGGGCTTCGTATTATTGAGGTATACAAGCATCAGTTTCAGGATTTGAACGATGTGATTGCCCAGATTAAAAACCGGAATTATAAATTTATCATCTACATGGATGATTTGAGCTTTGAAGAATTTGAAATCGAATATAAATATCTGAAAGCCGTTATCGAGGGCGGATTGGAAAAGAAGCCGGACAATGTGCTGATTTACGCCACATCCAACCGCAGACATCTTGTGCGGGAGAAATTTACCGACAAGGAGGAGAGGGAGGACGATCTGCACCGTGGCGATACCGTGGCGGAAAAGCTATCCTTATCTTCCCGTTTCGGCGTGACCATCTATTTCGGCGCACCGGACAAACGGCAGTTCCAGGAAATTGTCACCACACTGGCGGACAGATACGGCATTATAATGGATGAAAGCCTGCTTTTAGCAGAGGCGAACAAGTGGGAGCTTTCCCACGGCGGTCTGTCGGGACGCACGGCGCAGCAGTTTATTGATTACCTTTTGGGAAAGGGGGAGGATGCATGAAAGTATTTGCAGCCATTGACGTAGGCTCATATGAGCTCTCCATGAAAATCTTTGAATTTACCGAAAAAAACGGCATGCGGGAGATTGACCATATCCGCCATAAGCTGGACCTGGGAAGCGAGACCTATTCCGCAGGAAAGCTGAGCACGGAAAAAGTGGATGAACTCTGCCGGGTACTGAAGGAATACAAGGATATTTTAACCGGCTATAAGGTGGATGCCTACAAAGCATACGGCACCAGCGCCATCAGGGAAATGGAGAACCGGGACATTGTCATCGAGCAGATTGCCCAGACCACCGGCATCCGGATTGAGGTGTTAAGTAACTCGGAACAGCGTTTCTTGAACTACAAATCCGTGGCGGCCAAGGGAGAGGCTTTTGACAGACTGCTTGACAAGGGCACCCTTTTTCTTGACATCGGCGGCGGCAGCATCCAGCTTTCTTTGTTTGACAAAGGGGTATTAAACACCACCCAGAACCTGAAGCTCGGCGTGCTCCGGCTGCGGGAGCGCCTGGGACATATCAATACCAGCCCTTCCCGTATGGAAGAGCTTATTGAGGAATTGGACGATGCCCAGTTGTCCGTCCTGTATAAGCTGTACTTAAAGGATAAAAATATTTCCAATATTATTTTGGTGGACGATTACCTGTCCCCGTGGCTGAAAAA
>ERZ780100.630-NODE-630-length-15640-cov-3.944626_pt1 | contig 15640 bp, 16 predicted proteins | sample MGYA00511573_ERZ780100 | MGnify/ENA primary metagenome ERZ780100 (study PRJEB29588, sample SAMEA2161876) | human gut metagenome | biome: human gut; feature: human-associated habitat; material: faeces | place: Denmark | collected 2008/2010 ...
ACGACACGCCCCCCTCCGACACGCTGGCAAGCGACGGCAGCGTGCGCAATACCATGCTGGACATTATGAGCGTCAAGCTTGACGGCACGGACACCAAAAGGGTTTACACTCTCGGCAGCAATTCCCTGTCGGTAGGTATGTTCGAGACGGACGGCGGCGTTTTCGCGCTGTTTGTGGACGGCGACGCCAATCTTGTTTCCCTCAACCTTGAAAGCGGCGTAGAAACGAAGGCGGACGAAAAGGTTACGTCAAGCGCGCTGGACGTCGAAAACGCGTCCATAGTCTACACAAAGGACGTGGTGACGGAAAAGGAAAATCAGGGTACCGAAACAACCGCCGACTACAACGAGCTTTACGTTTTGAAGGCGGGACAGACCGCCCCGTCCAAAATCATGACGGGACAGCACGCGGACGGTCAGGACGTTTCCTACGACTTCGACGTAAGCATTGCTTCGGCAGCCAACGGATTTGTATATTTCAACATATCCTCCGACGCGCACGGCAGGGACGGTATGTACCGCATTTCGCAGAGCGTGACGGACAAAAGGCTTGCCGACGCGACGCTGCTTTACAGAAACGTGCTTTCGGGAGCCTCGGCTTATCAGGACGGATTCGTGTACTACAACAGCACGAGCAAATATATTCAGTTTGTAAAAGAGGGGCAGGCGGCGAAAAATCTTTATTACACCGAAACGTCGCCCACGTTCAAGTTTATCGAGGAAGAAACGCTGTATTTTGAAATGGATTCGGCGCTGTGGAGCATTCCGCTGAGCGGCGAAACCGATGCGGATACCCTTTTGGCAAACAAGCTTACAGACAAGGTAAACGCTACGAGCTGGCTCAACTATGACATACTTGACGGCAAAGTCTTTTATATGTATACGGACGACGACGTCTATCTGCATTTCAGCGAAATAGGCGAGGCTGCCAAGGACAAGGAAATAGAAACCTACGTGCTTGCTCTGGCAGACGAGGAATAGTTAAAAATTCTTGTAAAACGCCGGCTTCAACCGGCGTTTCCGTTTTCAACGGACACGGAGATAATATGAAAAAAGAATTCGTCAAAGAAATAGCCGATATAAACGCGGATTTTCCGCAATGGTATACCGACGTGGTCATCAAAACGGGCCTTGCGGACTACGGTCCCACCAAGGGCAGCATGGTCATACGTCCTTACGGCTACGCGATTTGGGAAAACATTCAGCGCGAGCTGGACGCCCGTTTCAAGGCGACGGGACACAAAAACGCTTATTTCCCGCTTCTTATACCTATGAGTTTGCTGCAAAAAGAGGCGGAGCACGTGGAGGGCTTTGCGCCCGAGGTCGCAACGGTGACGCGCGCAGGCTCCAACGAGCTTTCCGAGCCGCTGGTCGTGCGCCCTACAAGCGAAACAATCATTTGCGATATGTATTCAAGGTGGATTCAGTCTTACAGGGATTTGCCCCTTAAAATAAATCAATGGGCAAACGTCGTGCGTTGGGAAAAGACAACCCGCCCCTTCCTCCGCACCTCCGAGTTTCTCTGGCAGGAGGGGCACACCGTGCACGCGACGCGGGAGGAGGCGGAAAAGGAAACTCTCGACATTCTTCACCTGTACGCCGATTTTGCGCGCGACTGTCTCGCCATGCCCGTCCTTATAGGTCAAAAGACCGAAAAGGAAAAATTTGCCGGCGCGGAGGAAACCTACGGCATGGAGGCGATGATGCAGGACGGCAAGAGCTTGCAGGCAGGCACAACCCACCACTTCGGCGACAAATTCGCCCGCGCTTACGACATACAGTTCCTTGACAGGGACGGGACGCATAAATACGCATGGCAGACGAGCTGGGGAGTGTCCACGAGGCTTATCGGAGCCTTAATCATGGCGCACGGCGACGCGCGCGGTCTTATTCTGCCTCCCGCGGTCGCTCCCGTGCAGGCGATTGTTCTCCCGATAGCAATTCACAAGGCGGGAAGAAATTCGTCAAAAACTCCTCAAGCAAGGCGTCCGCGTCAAGGTCGATTCCTCTGAGCATACCCCTGGTTGGAAATTTGCCGAATGGGAAATGAAAGGCGTGCCGCTCAGATTGGAAATAGGTCCCCGCGACATTGAAAACGGCGTTGTGACGGTCGTGCGGCGGGACAACGGAGAAAAGAGCGTTGTGAAAAACGAGGAGCTTGAGGGCGTAATCAAACGCCTGTTGAGCGACGTGCACGAGTCGATGTACCGCAAGGCGGAGGCGTTCCGCGACAGCCGAATCAAGGAGGCCCACACTCTCGACGAGCTGAAAAAATATCTCGACGAGGGCAATTTCGTCAAGGCAATGTGGTGCGGCAGTCAGGAGTGCGAGCTTAAAGTCAAGGAGCTTATGCAGGCGACTATCCGAATCATGCCCTTTGACCAGACTCCTATTGACGACAAGTGCATAGCGGACGGCTCGCCCGCAAAGAAACTCGTAATTTTCGCAAGGGCTTACTGAGCCGAAACCGATTTTTTAAAAGAAAAGGCTTTATGCTTTTCAAACGGCAAAAACGCCGTCCGCGACAGCGCGGACGGCGTTTTCGGTGAATATTTCGGGCGTGAATCTGTTGTTTTAGAGCGTGATTTTGACGTTTTGAAAAGCAATTTGACAGCTTGGCGCAAGCGGCTGAAACTTGTGTGAAATCGAATTTTCCGCAGGAAAAATTGTTTGACATCTAACAATATATTTTATAGAATATTTTGCAAAACAAACGGGTATTTGTTCGTTTTCAAACAATTTACGGTGCGGACTTGCAAAAAACCGCGCGTAGGAAAAGAGAAAATTCTTTCGGGGTAACAGGGAGTGATAATTAATTTATTGCGGCAGCTTCAACGCGCCATAATGAGTTTTTTGGAGCGGCAGAGCCTTGACGGTCTGACGGGACACCAACTGCGCGCCATGGGCGTGATGAACCGCCTGCGCGAGGAAAAGGGGTTTGTTCTGCAACGGGACGTCGAGGAGAGGCTTTGCATCAACAGGTCGTCTGTTTGCAGCATACTCAACGCCATAGAGGAAAAGGGTTACATAGAGCGCCGCAGCTCGGAAAGAGACGCCCGCGCCAACGTAATCAGCTTCACGCCCAAGGCGGAAGCGCTCAACAAAAACGCGATTAGACAGGTTACGGAAGCGGAAAAGCTGCTTACCGAGGGCATGACGGAGGCGCAGAAAAAGCAGTTTGCGGAATTTATTCTTTTGGCAAAGGAAAATATAGAGGGAAGGAGAGAGACGGAAAAAAGTGTTTAAATTATTCAAGTATTTCAAAAAGTCGGATTGGCTGTTTACGGCGCTATTGATAGTCATTGTGGCGTTGCAGGTCAATCTCGACCTCATGCTGCCCGACCTTATGGGCGACATAGTAGGCTTCATTCAGTACAACGCTCTTTACGAGGAGCCGCTGCGCGAGATTCTGCGCACGGGCGGACTTATGCTGCTGGTTGTGGCGGGCGGCTTTGTGTGCAAGCTGTTCAGCAATCTGATTGCAAGCCACATCACCAGCAAGCTTGCTCGCACCCTCCGCTCGAAAATTTTCAAAAACGTAAATTCGTTCAGCATGGAGGAAATGGAAAAGTTCAGCACCGCGAGTCTGATTACCCGTACCACAAACGACGTCATGCAAATACAGCAGACAATGATGATGCTGTTGAAATTCGGCATTATCGCGCCTGTCATGGCAATTTCGGCGGTCGTGCGCGTCGTCAACAGCAGTCTGGAGCTGTCGCTGGCTACCGGCGTGGCGGTGGTGGCGCTGCTGCTGATTATTATGACTGTTTTTCTCGTGGCAAGCCCCAAGTTTTCCGTCATGCAGAAAAAAGTCGACCGCTTGAACGGCGTAACGCGTGAAAATCTCACCGGCTTGAGAGTGGTGCGCGCCTACAACGCCGAGGATTATCAGACCGAGAAATTCCGCGACGCAAACGAAGACCTTACGCGCGTCAATATGTTTGTCAACAAAGTGATGTGCATAATGTTCCCCGGCATGAATTTGGTCATGAGCGGGCTTATGCTCACCATTTATTGGCTGGGCGCTTCTCTGATAAACGCGGGAAATCTGGACTATTCGACAATGGCGGTGTTTTCGCAGTATTCCATGCAGGTGCTCATGAGCTTTCTCGTGCTGTGCATGCTTTTGGTGGTCATGCCGAGAGCCAACGTATCGGCAAAGCGTATCATCGAGGTCATCGACACCAAGTCCAAAATTGTAGAGGGCGAGCGCACGCAGGGCGAGGAGAACGAAAAGGGCGTGGTGGAGTTTAAAAACGTCAGTTTCAGGTATCCCGACGCGGAGGAATACGTGCTCCACGACATCAGCTTCAAAGCCGAACGCGGTCAGACCGTGGCTTTTATCGGTCCCACCGGCAGCGGCAAGAGCACGATAGTCAACCTGCTCCCGAGGTTTTACGACGCGAGCGAGGGACAGGTGCTTGTCGACGGCGTGGACGTAAAGGAATACAGGGAAAAAAGTCTCAACGACAAGCTGGGCTATGTTCCGCAGAAAAGCCTGCTGTTTTTCGGCTCCGTCAAGGACAACATAGTTTACGGCAGCGAGGGCAAAATCAGCGACGAAAAGGTGGAGGAGGCGTTGAAGGTGGCGCAGGCGGATTTTGTGTTCGGTCTGCCCGAAAAGACGGATTACCACATAGCGCAGGGCGGCAAAAACGTGTCGGGCGGTCAGCGTCAGCGTCTGTCCATAGCCCGCGCAATAGCAAAGAATCCGGAAATTTATATTTTCGACGACAGCTTTTCCGCATTGGACTACAAGACGGACTCCGCGCTGCGCGCCGCGTTGAAGGAATACACAAAGGACGCGACAAGCATAATTGTCGCGCAGAGAATAGGTACGATAATGGACGCTGACCAAATAATAGTGTTGGAGGAAGGCAGAATCGCCGGCAAGGGAACGCACAGGGAGCTTATGCAAAACTGTCCGCTTTACCGCGAAATCGCTTTCAGCCAATTGTCTGCGGAGGAGCTTGAAAATGGCTGAAAACAGAGGAATGCCCGCGCGCGGGCCAATGCGCGGAGCGGGAGCGGCAATGTCCGACTCCAAGCCCAAGGAATTTAAAAAATCCATAGCAAAGCTGGGAAAATATTTAAAGGCTTACTGGATAGGCATAATTGTCGCCTTGGTGTTCGCAGTGCTCGGCACGGTGCTGTCCATATTTGCTCCCAAAATTTTGCAGCTTATCGGCAATGAAATTGTAGAGGCGCTCGGAGCCAATGTTCCCATAGATATGGCAAGAGTGGGCGCCATTGGGGTTTGGTTGGTTGTGCTCTACGTCGCAAGCGCGCTGTTCAACTTTATACAGTCAATCGTCATGTCCGTCATTTCGGTCAATATCTCGCGGCGTATGCGCAACGACCTGAGCGACAAAATAAACAGGCTGCCCTTGTCTTACTTTGACAGACAGAGTTTCGGCGACATTTTGAGCCGCGTTACCAACGACGTCGACCTGATAGGTCAGACGTTGAATCAGAGTTTGAGTCAGCTCGTCAGCTCTTTTACTTTGATTGTTGGTATAATAATAATGATGTTCACAATCAGCTGGCAGCTTACTCTCGTGGAGCTGGTTAGCGTTCCCGTGAGCTTTCTTCTGGTCATGATTATCGTCAAAATAAGCCAAAAGCATTTCAGACGGCAGCAGAACGCTCTGGGCGACATCAACGGCATCGTAGAGGAAATTTATTCCTCCCACAATGTGGTCAAGGTTTTCAACGGACAGGAAAAAGCCGAACGCGAATTCGAGGAAATCAACAAGGTCATGGCGTCAAGCGCTCTCAAAGGTCAGTTTTTGTCCGGCATGATGATGCCCGTCATGAACACGGTGGCAAACATAAGCTACGTTCTCGTGTGTCTTGTGGGCGGCATGATGGCAATCAGAAACAACGACGTGCTGTTTATCACGAGCATAGTGGCTTTCATATCTTACGTAAGGTCGTTCAATCAGCCCATAGAGCAGCTTGCCACGGTGACCAACACCTTGCAGTCGACTGCGGCGGCGAGCGAAAGAGTTTTCGATTTTCTGGAACAGCCCGAGCAGGCTCCCGACACGGGAAACAAGAGCATACCCGACTTCAAGGGCAACGTCGAGTTCCGTCACGTCAATTTCGGCTACACTCCCGAAAAGCAGATTATTTTCGACTTCAACTGCAAGGTCGAAGCGGGACAGAAAATCGCCATTGTCGGACCTACGGGCGCGGGCAAGACCACGCTCGTCAACCTGCTCATGCGTTTTTACGAAACGGACAGCGGCGAAATTCTCATTGACGGCGTTTCTACCAAAGACATGACGCGCGAGTACGTGCGCGGACTGTTCGGCATGGTGCTTCAGGACAGCTGGCTGTTCGAGGGCACGATAAGGGAAAACATCTGCTACGGCAACGAGGGCACGAGCGAGGAGGCAATGATCGAGGCGTGCAAGGCGGCAAACGTGCACCACTTTATCATGAGCCTGCCCGGCGGCTACAATATGGTGCTCAACGAGGAGGCAAACATAAGTCAGGGACAGCGTCAGCTGCTTACCATTGCGCGGGCCATGGTGGACAACGCTCCCATGCTTATCCTTGACGAGGCGACAAGCTCTGTCGACACACGCACGGAGCAGAATATTCAGGAGGCAATGGACCGCCTGATGAAGGGGCGCACGAGCTTTGTCATCGCGCACCGTCTTTCAACCATAAAGAACGCGGACTTGATTCTCGTCATGAAAAACGGCAATATAATCGAGCAGGGCAATCACGAACAGCTTATGGCGCAGGGCGGTTTTTACAGCGAGCTTTACAACAGCCAATTCTCCAAGCACGGCGCGGCAGAGGAGGAGGACTGAAACAAGACTCCCGCATATTTGCGGTTTGACGCGAAAAGGTGAAATAAAATAAGGACGGACAATGAAGAAAAAGAAAGAGAGAATATTGGGCACGCCCAAAAAACGCGGAAAATTTTTCACCTTTTTCAAGGGCTTTCTGCGGATATTTACCCGCAAGCCCAAAATAATAAATCTCAACGACAAAATAGAAGACAGGGCAATATATCTGTCCAATCACAGCGGCAGCAGCGGTCCCTTCACCCTCGAAATGTTTTTTCCCAAATATTTCGTCCCCTGGGGCACCTATGAGATGTGCGGAGGCTACCGCGACAGATGGAAATATCTTTATCACGTCTATCTGAGGCAGAAAAAAAAGGTTCCCGCCTTTTTCGTCTTTATCGCTGCGACGGTGGCGGCGTGTTTTACCGGTATGTTTTACAAGGGGCTGCAATTGGTGGCTACCTATCCCGACAACCGTATGCTTTCCACGCTGCGTTACACCCACAGACTGCTTGACGAGGGGCGCGGAATCCTGATTTTTCCCGAAAATTCCTCCGACGGCTACAAAGCCGTGCTTGAGGAGTTTTTTGCGGGCTTCGTGCTGCTTGCAAAGACCTATTTCAAACACAGCGGCGTGGATTTGCCCGTTTACACCGTTTATTGGGACAAAAAAGCCAACACGATGGTCATCGACAAGCCCGAGTATTGCAACGCCTTGCTTAAATCGGGCAAAACGGCAAAGCAGGTGGCGGAGTTTTTCAAGGACAAGGCAAACGCGTTGAGAAGCGCGTTCATTTTGAAGGAAACCGCGCAGCCCGCTTAATTTTCCGAATGGAGCGAAAAATGAAAGAACTTAGCAACAACAAGGTCATGGTTTTCGGCGACTCGGTATCCAAAGGAGTCGTATACGACGGAAGAGAGCTTTCCGTGCTCGACAACGGCGTGGTCAAGGAGGTTACCGACCATTACCGTGTAGAATTCAAAAACATCTCGGTTTACGGCCAGACGCTTAAACGTCTGTACGACAGGCGGATTATCGACAAGCACTTAAAGGAAATGAGCGACGAGGACGCCGCCTTGACCTACGTGGTGCTGGTAATCGGCGGCAACGACTGCGATTTCGACTGGGCTGCAGTGGCGCGCGCGCCGTCCGTCAAGCATATTCCCAAAACGTCGCTCGACGCGTTTGAGAAAATGCTCGTGGACTCCATAGAAAAAATCAAAAAAAGAGGCGCGATGCCCGTGGTGTGCACGACGCCGCCCATCAATCCGCAGAAATATTTTTCAAACGTCATTTGCACGGTCGCCGACGGCTCAAAGGTGATGGAGTTTTTGAACGGAGACCTTACGAACATCAGCCGCTATCACGAGTGCTACAATCTTGCAATAGTCAAATGCGCGCTTGAAAACAACTGTCGTCTTATCGACCTGAGAACGCCTCTTTTGCTGGACAGAAAATATATGGATTTGCTTTGCCCCGACGGCATACACCCCAACGAGCAGGGACATATGCTTATGGCGAAGGTGGTGGAGAACATCATTGACGGAATGCTGAAAAGGTCGGCAAGCGGAAAATAAAAATTTTTTCGGATACATACGGAGTTAGCATAGGCTAACTCCGTGCTTTTTTTTTCAAACGGTGATAAGATTGCCATGCTCGAAAAGAGTGTCATATCTTTTTAGGGCAAGCATATATTGAAACAGGGAGCAAGGCTCCCGAAATTTTTCCGAGCATGTTCGCAATTGCGAACTTTATTTCGGAAGGCAAGTTCGCAGCTGCGAACAAGGAGGCTTGAAATGCCTATTGCGATTGCGCCCTCGGGGCAAAAAATGAAGATTTTGAAAATTCTCACCGATGAAAAGACCAAAAAGCATCTCGAAAATCTGGGGCTTACCGTCAACTCGGATATAACGGTGCTGTCCAAAAGCGGCGGCAGCGTGATTTGTCTGGTAAAAGAGGGGCGGCTTGCTCTCGACAGCGGGCTGGTAACGAAAATTTTCGTCAGTTAGGTGAAAGGAGATTTTTTATGAAAAAATTGAGCGATTTTTCCATAGGAGAAAAGGGAGTGGTCCGCTCTGTCGGCGGCGAAGGCAAAATCCGACGCCGTTTGTTCGATATGGGCGTAACTCCCGGAGCGGTTGTGTGTCTGAGAAAAAAAGCGCCGCTCGGAGACCCTATCGAAGTGACTGTCAGAGGCTACGAGTTGACTCTGAGGGGGGCTGAGGCCCGCTGCGTTGACACGGAGGGAGTGCGATGAAAAGAATAGCGTTGGCAGGCAACCCCAACAGCGGAAAAACCACTTTGTTCAACTCTCTCACCGGAGCTACGGCGCACGTGGGCAACTGGCCCGGCGTCACCGTGGACAAGAGGGAGGGCGTTTACAAAAAATGCGCCGAAGCGTTGCAGATTGTGGACTTGCCCGGAATATACTCTTTGTCTCCGTACACGCCGGAGGAGGTGATTTCCCGAAACTTCATTCTGGACGAAAAGCCCGATTGCATAATAAACATCGTAGACGCGACAAATCTGGAAAGAAACCTTTATCTGACCACTCAGCTTATGGAAATAGACGTGCCGATTGTGGTGGCGCTCAACATGATGGACGCCGTGAGGAAAAACGGCGATTCGGTGGACGGAGCTACACTCGAAAAGAAAATCGGTTTGCCCGTGGTGGAAATTTCCGCTTTGAGAGGAGAGGGAATTTCCCGCCTTATGGAAAAGACTTATGCTGCGAGCAAGAGCAAACGCAGCGGAGTGACCGTGTTGGAGGACTGCGCGTTAAGTCATCTTATCGGCGACGTAAAAATCGCGCTGGAAGGACAGAAGGTTGAAAATCCTCTTTTCCACGCGGTCAAGCTGGCGGAGGAGGACGAGCTGGAAACAAAGGCGCACCCCGACGCGGTCAAAACGGTCAGAGCCTTCAAGGATACTTTCAGGGACAACGTGTTCGGAGACGATTTCGAGGCGTTGGTGGCGGACAGCCGCTACAAATACATAACAAAGCACTTTTCCTCCGCGTTCAGAAAAGGGGAAAAGGCGATGAAGGGCGGACTCAACAGGTCGGACAGAGCGGACAAGGTTTTGACGCACAAAATATGGGGCATACCTATTTTCCTTGTCATTTTGTTCGCAATCTTCCATCTTACCTTTTCGGAAAACTTTCTGTATCTGGGCGGACTGTTCCCCGAGGGCTGGGTATCGCTCGAGGGCACCGCTTTCGAGGGCGTTTTCGGCGAAGGCGGCATAAATTCGCCCGGCGTGATTTTAGCCAATCTGCTGGGGCTTGGCACCGACAGTCTGACGGCGCTTGCCGAGGGCTGGCTGTCCGGCTCTCCCGAATGGGTGGCGGGACTCGTATGCGACGGTATTCTCGGCGGCTTGTTCTCCATTCTGTCCTTTTTGCCGCAGATTCTGCTGCTTTTCCTGTTTTTCTCGATTCTCGAGGATTCGGGTTATATGGCGCGCGTAGCGTTTATTCTTGACAGAATATTCCGCAGATTCGGTTTGTCGGGCAGGGCGTTTATGCCCATGATTATGGGCTTCGGCTGCTCCATACCCGCCATGATAAACACGCGGACGCTCGCGGACGAAAACGAGCGCACCGCAACGGTAAGAGTTATTCCGTTTTTCAGCTGCGGCGCCAAGCTGCCCATACTCACGGCTGTCGCCGGCGCGATAGTTGCTTCTGCGGGCATAGGAAACGCGGATTTGATAACTTACTCCATGTATCTGCTGGGAGTAGTCGTTGCAATTATCAGCGTGCTTTTGATGCGCAACACGACGATGAGAGGGGAGGTTCCTCCCTTTATCATGGAGCTGCCGAGTTACCACGCTCCGCAGTTCAAAAACCTGATGCTGCACCTGTGGGACAAAACCAAGCATTTTGTCAAAAAGGCGTTTACGATAATACTTGCCTCCACAATTGTCATCTGGTTTATCAGTCATTTCAGCTTCTCGTGGCAGTTCCTGCCGGACGAGCAAATCAACCAAAGCATACTTGCGGGATTGGGACAGCTGGTTCAGCCGTTATTCACTCCGCTGGGCTTCGGCAGTCAGCTCGGCTCGTGGGGCTGGGTGTTCGTTGTCGCGGCAATCACGGGACTGATTGCCAAGGAAAACGTCATTTCGACCTTCAGCGTGCTCGCCGCCTGCATCGTAGCCGGCTTTGAGGGGACCGAGGAGGGCGTCGAGGAGGTGCTGGTAATGATGCAGGCGACAGGCATAACGGTGCCGGCGCTGCTGTCCTTTATCGCATTCAACATGACCACCATTCCTTGCTTTGCCGCCGTCGCTACCGCCAAGGCGGAGCTGCCCGACAAAAAGCGTTTCAATTATACGCTGCTTTTTTGGCTGGTCACGTCTTACATAGTTTCCGCTGCGGTGTACCTCATCGGCTCGTGGTGGTGGACGTCCTTTATCTTCGCCGCCGCAATTGCCGTCACGGTTGTCGGAATAGTGCTTTTCAACCAAGGCAGGTTTAAAAGAAGAAGAGCTTAAAAGGAGGCTTTAAATGGAACCAATCGAAATCGTCGCCATCGTAGTATGCGCGGTTATAGTTCTCGGAGTGCTAATCTCCGCGATTATCCGCCGAGTCAAAGGCAAAACAGGCTGTGACTGCGGCGATTGCTGCGGCGGGTGCGGGGGGGGGGGGGAAAAGCCCGACAAGCGCAAATCAAAGTAATCAACGACAAAAGATTTTGTTTTTCCTTGTAAAAATTTTGCACGAGCCGCCCCGTCAGGGGCGGTTTGTGTTTGAAGGGACGCAATCACTTTACATCCGCGGCTCTTGACGTTATAATATTAAAAAGGAACAAAACCTATGAGGACGAGAGAATCTGAGGAAATGTACCTCGAAACCATTTTGCTTTTAAAGAAAAAAAAGGGCAATGTCCGTTCCGTGGACGTGGTCGAGGAGCTGGGTTACGCCAAGTCAAGCGTATCCCGCGCGGTAAACCTGCTTATCCAAAAGGGCTACGTAAACATGGACAGAAACGGAGACTTGACGCTTACCGCAAGCGGCGAAGAAAAAGCCTCCTCCGTGTTTGAAAGGCACTATTATATTACGCGCGCGCTGATAAAAATCGGCGCCGACGCGGCTCTTGCCGAAGCCAACGCGTGCAGAATCGAACACGTCGTTTCGGACGATATGTTTGAATTGATTAAAAAATTCGCCGCGTGCGACTGAAACGCTTTTTTCGCTTGACACAACCGTTTTTATATGCTATCATTCAACAGGAGTCGTAAAGCGGCTCCTTGATTCAAACGTCAAGTTCGCAAATGCGAACTCAAATTGGTAACGGGAGGTAAATTTATGTCCGCATCCATGTTGAAATATCTCATTGCGGCAGACAGTCTGTGCGACGGCGAAAACGGAGTCAGTCTGACTGCGCTGGCGTTGAAGGCGGGAGTGACAAAGGTCAGCGCCTATCGCGCGGTGGACAGACTGGAAACGGACGGATACCTGTCGCGCGAAAGCAAAAAGAAAATCGTGCTTACTAAAAAGGGCGTTGACAGTCTGCGCACATATATGCGCGAGGTTTACGTTTTGCGGGACGCGCTTATGCAGATATGCAAGCTGCCCCGAAACGTCGCCTACCACGAAGCGTTGAAGGCTGTTGGCGCGCTAAGCGGCAGGAGTATAGAAGCTCTCACGGATTTTTTCGAGAAAAACGTTGTAAAAAAAGCGGTTTAGTGTTTGGAACCGAACCCAAACGCGCCTTTCGGGCGCGTTTTTTTTATTTTGCCTAAAAACGGAGAGGTCTCTTTCTCATAGGTGCGGAATAAAATATTATATTGAAAAAAACGGGTGGGCGTACATGAAGTTTTTTAAATATCAGGCGTTGTCAAACGACTTTGCAATAGCGGACGAGGATGCTTGCGAAATGGGATTTTCATGCTTGGCGCGTATTTTGTGCGAGCGCAAAAAGGGAGCTGGCGCGGACGGTTTGCTGATTTTCGCGCGGGACAAAAAAAGCGTGAGAATTTTCAATGCGGACGGCAGCGAGGCGGATATGTGCGGCAACGGATTGAGGTGCTGCGCCCTGCACGCTTTGAGGACGACGGGAAAATTCCCCGACGCTTTGGTTACGGCGGCGGGGAGCATTGAAACTCGGCTGATTTGCCGCAGCCCTTTTGTGTGCGCGCTCAACCTCGGCCGTCCGATTTTTTCCGACCTGCCCGACGGAGCGGGCGGGGAGGGCTGTCGCGCGGTTGCCCTGAATACGGGCGCGCCCCATATCGTGGTCGCCGACTGCGGGCTTGCCTGTGCCGAGAGCATGTGGCGGCGCAACAAGGACAGCTTCAACGTGGACTGGGTGCAAATAAACAAGGACGGCGTTTTGAAAATAGTGACATTCGAGCGCGGCGTGGGGCGCACGGCGGCGTGCGGTACGGGCGCGGCTGCCGCTTTGGCCGCTGCCAGGAGGGTTTTGGGGTTTTCGGACTTAACCGCCAAGGTAAGCGCGGAGGGCGGAGACACGGAAGTGTACGAGGAAAACGGAAACATCTGGATTGCGGGCGAAGCGCGTTTCGTTTACGACGGAAATTTCTGCGCCGACGATTTTTGTTGAAAAGGAGAATTTATGGAAAAGGGAATTTACACGGCTTTGGTCACGCCGTTTAAAAGCAGCGGCGAGGTTGACGCGGAAAAAACGGAATTTTTTATCGAACGTCAGATAAAGGAAGGCGTCAAGGGCGTCGTTCTCGTCGGTACGACGGGCGAAGCGCCCCCGCTCTCTCGGGAGGAAAAAGACATGATAGTCGAGCGCGCCGTAAAAAAGTTCAAGGGCAGGACGACGATAATTGTCGGCTGCGGCTCCTTTGACACGCGGCAGGCTGTTTCGCTCGCCAAAAGATACGGCGACATGGGCGCGGATTTTCTGTTGTCCGTCGCGCCCTATTACAACAAGCCCGACGACGAGGGAATGTATTCCCATTTTGCCGCCGTTGCAGACGCGGCTGCGGCGCCCGTACTGCTTTACAACGTGCCGTCCCGCACGGGAAGCTGTATTTCGCTGCCTGTGCTCGGACGGCTGAAAGCGCACGGAAACGTCGCGGGCATAAAGGAAGCCGGCGGAAGCATAAGCTTTTTGTCTCACGTATGCGCGCTTGCCGACGACGATTTCACCGTGCTGTGCGGCAACGACGATATGATTCTGCCCGCCTTGGCATTGGGAGCGTCGGGCGCGGTGAGCGTATGGAGCAATCTTGAACCTGCCGTTGTGACGCGGCTTGCGCAGGCTTTTTGGGACGGAGACTGCGTTACCGCGCGCAAAATCCAACTTTCCCGTCTTAAACTGACGGACGCTCTATTTGCCGACACCAATCCTCTGCCAATCAAAGCGGCGCTTAAATATGCGGGGCTTGACGCGGGCGGATGTCGCCTGCCTCTCAAAAGCATGCGTAGCGAAAACGCAAGCCGTCTTTTCTCTTTGCTGGACGGGAGGGAACCCGTATGAATATTGCAGTGCTGGGCGCGGGCGTCATGGGGAGGCTGACGGAACGGGTTGCGGCCGAGTTGGGGATTGGCGTCGCGGGCGTGGTGGAGCCGCTTGAAGGCGGCAGGCTTGAAAATCTCGGACAAAAGCCGCACGTTGTTATCGATTTTTCCCATCCCGACAACACCGACGCGCTTTGCGGATTTTGCGCGGAACGTGGCGTCAAGGCGGTTATAGGCTGCACAGGGCACAGCGCGGAGCAAAAGGAAAGGATAAGAAAGCTTGCGGAAAGCTGCGGCGTCGTCATGTCGGCAAACTTTTCCTACGGCTTAAACGTCTTGCTGAGTCTTGCGGGGCAGGCTGCGGCATTGCTCGGAGACGGCTTCGACACGGAGCTGTGCGAAACGCACCACAGACGCAAGACGGACGCGCCGAGCGGCACCGCGCTAGCGCTCTTGGAGGTTTTGAAGGGAGTAGGCGGCAAAGAGGCGGTTTTCGACAGGAGAGGACGCGGACAGAGACGGGAAAACGAGATAGGAGTGAGCGTGCTGCGCGGCGGCGGCGTTTGCGGCAGACACGAGGTCATGTTTCTGGGAGAGGCCGAGACGCTGACGCTTTGCCACACGGCTCTTGACAGAAGCGTGTTTGCACGGGGCGCGCTTACTGCGGCGCAGTGGCTGTGCGACGGAGACAAAAAAGGATTTTTCACCATGTCGGACGTATTGAAAGGAGGGGAAAGATATGATTGACTTGCAGGACACGGAGCAATTGCTGGAATATATTTCGTCCGCCCCCAAAAGCACTCCGTCGGTGTTTTTTCTCAAATTGAACAGGCGGCTGGATTTTCCCGACTGCGACGTTTTCGGAGCGGGCGACTGTGTTGTGTTCGGAGATTTTCATAGTATTGAGCGCGTTCTTAAAGAAAACTCGGAGGCGGTGGCAAAGCGACGCTGCTTTGCGTTTGCGCGCAACAGCGGCGTTCCGCTTGCCGACAAGGAAAATTTTAACGCAAGAATAGAGCCTGCGGCGATTGTGAGAGAGGGGGTTAAAATAGGACAAAACGCCGTAGTCATGATGGGAGCGGTTATCAACATAGGCGCGGAAATCGGCGAAAGGACGATGATTGACATGAACGCGGTGGTGGGCGCACGCGCGCGCATAGGCGAAAATTGCCACATAGGCGCGGGCGCGGTCGTAGCGGGCGTGCTTGAACCGCCTTCGGCAAAGCCCGTCGTCGTCGGCAACAATGTTACCGTAGGCGCAAACGCAGTGCTTTTGGAGGGAGTTGCGGTAGGCGACGGCGCGGTGGTTGCCGCGGGAGCCGTCGTAACTGCGGACGTGCCGCCCGATTGCGTGGCGGGAGGGTGTTCCGCAAAGATTGTTAAGCGGGGGGGCGGT
>ERZ780100.636-NODE-636-length-15494-cov-3.102662_pt1 | contig 15494 bp, 13 predicted proteins | sample MGYA00511573_ERZ780100 | MGnify/ENA primary metagenome ERZ780100 (study PRJEB29588, sample SAMEA2161876) | human gut metagenome | biome: human gut; feature: human-associated habitat; material: faeces | place: Denmark | collected 2008/2010 ...
CGTAGCGGCGTTTATACGATTATGTCAATGTTCTTGCTTATATTCTATACAGATGCGGCAGGACTTGACCCGATTCACGCAGGAAATATCATTCTTGCAGGACGTATCTTCGACGCACTCAACGATCCGCTTATGGGTATGATCGTTGATCGCACACATTCAAAATGGGGCAAGATGAGACCTTATCTTCTTTTCTCACCCGTTCCGATTGCGATTACAACAATTCTTTTGTTCTTTGCACCGCAGTTTTCGTCTTACTCCGCAAAGGTAGCTTATGCGGCTGTAACATATATCCTTTGGGGTATCGCTTTCACAATTCAGGACGTTCCGTTCTGGGGCTTGAGCTCGGTTATTACACCGAACGAGGGCGAGAGAACAAGATTTTTGTCAAACGGCAGACTCGGCAGTACCGCAGGCGGTATTCTTCCCACCGTGCTTATCCCGATTCTTGTCGCTGAAAATGCTCTCGGCTTGAGAAAGGGCTATTTTGTATCGGCAATAATATTCGGAACAATTGCGGCTGTTCTTTCAATCATTCCTTTCTTTACGGCAAAGGAAAGAGTACACGAGGAGAGACAGGACACAAGAAGCTTTAAGGAAAACTTCCGTCTTATCGGTAAAAACAAGGTGCTTATTATCGTTATCCTCTCGGCTGTTTTCGGCTCGACAATGGTAATGGCAAATGTTTGCGCTACATATATCCATTATTATCTTATCGGTGTTGAAAATTACGGAATTATCCCCAACGGCTTCAAAATGACCTCACTCACAGTTGCGGTTGGTATAGGAATGGTTCCCGCAATGATAATTATGCCTGCATTGAGAAAACGCTTCTCACTTAAAGCAATTTATATCGGCTCGTCGATATTCGGCATAATTTCTCACGTTGCTTTTTGGTTTATCGGCTACAACAACATTTATCTTGTACTTCTTTGCCTTGTGTTTATGGGTGTTCCGCTTGGTATTTACAACGTTATTACGTATGCACTTATCGCAGACAGCGTTGACTATATCGAATGGAAAACGGGTGAGAGAGCAGACGGCGTTTGCTTCGCTTTCCAAACACTTTTGAGCAAGGTTTCGGCAGGACTTGCAACTTATGCTGTCAGCGTTGTTCTTAAAGTCAGCGAGTTCCAAGCTCCTATCGACGGTATTATTCAAGTTCAGTCCGAAAAGACAAAAACAGGTCTTTTCTTTATGATTACCATTTTGCCTGCAATCGGATTTGCTCTTACAATGATTCCGATGTTCTTTAACGATTACACAGGCGAAAAGAAAGAGAAAATTCAAAAAGAACTTGAATTCCGCAGATTGAGAGCTAACACGGTAAGCGAGCCCGTGGCTGAAGAAAAGTAATTTTTTAGGTAAATTGTACTAAAAGACAAGCGACTTTTACGGTTGCTTGTCTTTTTTTGAGAATTTTTGCAAGAAATGAAAAACAATATTGCATATTTTAATATAATGTATTAAAATACTATTTGATTTAATATGAAAATAAATTTTGAGGTGTGAATTTATGCAATATTCTCAGATGAGCAAGCCTGAATTGGCTAATGAATTTAATGAATTGAAAAAGCAGTACGAAGAGCTCAAAGCACAGAATCTGAAGCTTGATATGTCAAGAGGAAAGCCTGCCGGCGAACAGCTTGATTTGACAATGGATATGCTTAAAGAGGTTATCGGCGTATGCGATTGTAAGAGTGAAAGCGGCTTGGATTGCAGAAACTACGGTGTTCTCGACGGTATTCCCGAGTGCAAGAGACTTTTTGCGGAGATGCTTGAGGTTGACAGCGATAATATTATCCTCGGCGGTACATCTTCGCTTACTCTTATGTTTGATTATATTACACAGTGTATGCTCACAGGTGCAGGCGACAAGCCGTGGAGTCAGCAGGGCGACATTAAGTTCATTTGCAATGTTCCCGGTTATGACAGGCACTTCGGAATTTGCGAATATTACGGAATTAAAATGATAAACGTTCCCATGCTTTCCGACGGTCCCGATGTTGAAAAGATTGCGGAGCTTGTTAAGGACAGAAGCGTTAAGGGTATGTTCTGCGTACCGAAGTATTCAAACCCCACTGGTGTTACCTATTCTGATGAAAAAGTCCGTGCGTTGGCTGCTTTGAAGCCTGCCGCAAAGGATTTCAGAGTTATTTGGGATAACGCATATATAGTTCACGATTTCTTGGAAAACCCCGACAAGGTTCTCAATATCTTTGAGGCTTGCAAGGAATTCGGCACAGAGGATTATTTCATAGAATTTACTTCTACATCAAAAATAAGCTTCCCCGGTGCAGGTGTATCCTGTCTTGCGGCTTCCGATAAGAATATTCAGATGATTAAAAAGAGATTTAACACTCAGATGATAGGTCACGATAAGCTTAATCAGTTAAGACACGCTAAATATTTCAAAAACCTTGACGGAATTAAGGCTCATATGAAAAAGCATGCAGCTCTTATCGAGCCTAAGTTCAATGTTGTTATCGATACATTTGAAAAGGAGCTTGCAGGTACGGGTCTTGCTTCCTGGACAAAGCCGAACGGCGGTTATTTCATCAGTCTTGACACTCAGCAGTGCAGCGCAATGAGAGTCGGCGAGCTTTGTAAGTCGCTCGGCGTTGTGCTTACAAGCGTTGGTGCAACCTATCCCTACGGCAAAGACCCCGAGGATAAAAATATTCGTATCGCACCGACATTCCCGAGTGTTACGGACATTGGCAAGGCGGCAGAAGTGCTTTGTCTTTGCATAAAACTTGCAACAATCGAAAAAATGATGTAAACTGTTATCACAGGGGAAAATTATTCATATAATTTTTTAACGGTGATAATATGGGCTTTTTAGAACAGAACAAAGAATTTGCCAAAGCAAAGCCGTTTGTAACGGCGGTTATTGTTGCGGCAGGTAACTCAACAAGAATGGGCGGCGTCAATAAGCAGTTTTTGCTTATTGACGGCGTCCCTGTGCTTATAAGGACTCTTTTGGCATTCTCTCAAAGCGATATGATTGACGAAATCATAGTTGCGGCGAGGGAGGAGGACATTCCTAAAATGTTCGCTATGATAAAGGAGTACAAGGTCTTAAAGGTAACCGATATAGTCAAGGGCGGGAAAACACGTCAGGAAAGCGTTTTTAATGCGATACGGCGCAGTTCTCCGTTTTCGGAATACTTTGCCATTCACGACGGCGCAAGGCCGCTTGTAACCGAAAAAATAATCGAGGATACCGTTCGTGAGGCATTTTCGACAGGTGCTGCGGCAACGGGCGTCAGGGTAAAGGACACGGTTAAGGTTGTAAACGAAAACGGATTTATAACCGCAACGCCCGACAGAAATTATCTTTGGGCGGTACATACTCCGCAGGTGTTTGAACGACGTCTTTATCTGTCAGCGATTGACAATGTGTTAAATTCCGAGCTGTTTACGGATGATTGTAAGCTTTTGGAGGAGTACGGCGCAGAGGTTAAAATGGTCGAGGGCAGTTATGAAAACATTAAAATCACAACGCCCGAGGACACCGATATTGCACAGGCGATTTTATATAGGAGGGAACAGCTATGATTAGAATAGGGCACGGCTATGACGTTCATAAGCTGGTTGAGGGCAGAAAGCTCATTTTGGGCGGAGTCGAAATTGAAAATAACGGAATAGGTCTTTTGGGACATTCGGACGCCGATGTGCTTTTGCATGCTGTTTCCGATGCGCTTTTGGGTGCTGCGGCATACGGCGATATAGGAAAGCATTTTCCCGATACGGACGAAAAATATAAAAATGCCGACAGCCTTAAATTGCTGAAATGCGTATATGAGCTTTTGAAGGAAAACGGTTATCATATTGTCAATCTTGATGCAACCGTTTTGGCACAGGCGCCGAAGCTTGCACCGCATATAATGAAAATGCGTGAGAACATTGCCGAAGCGCTTGATTTGGATGTGGATTTTGTCAGCGTTAAAGCCACTACCGAAGAGGGCTTGGGCTTTACGGGAGCAAAGCAGGGCATTGCGGCTCATTGCGTTTGCCTGATAGAAAAATAACCTTTCAGAGATGATGAAAATCATCTCTTTTTTTATTGAATTTTATTGACGGCTTATAATGCACTTTGATATAATGACATTATAAAACGGTAAAGGAAAAAGCGATGGAGAAATACTACGATTACAGTGATCACATTGAAAAAGCTATGAGCTCATTCTCAAATGAGAAAACTAATTTTGTGTTCAAAAGAAGAGTTCTTGACGAGATGGAGCTTCGTACAAAAGAGGTTATAAAAAGGGGACTCGGCGATAAGAGGGTTGCCCATGACTTGATTATGGACGAATATAATCCGCAGAGAATTGTCAAAGATTATTACGAGTACCTTGAAGATATAAAAGAAAAGAAAAAGATTAAATATACGCCTATCGCCGCCGTTGCTTGCATACTTTTGTCTGTGCTTGTGTTTTTGATTATTGGCTTTGTTACGGACATATGGCATCCCACATGGCTTATAATTGAGGGAACGGCTACCGCAGGCGTTATGGCAATTATGCTTACGGCAGTTACAATTTTAAGACGGCACAAGAAGTTTTATGCGATTATGAGAGCTCTTGTTGCAGGCTCTGTTATGGTCGGAACGCAATTTCTGTTCCTGTTTATCAGAATTCTGTTCGATAACGAGCAAGCGTACCTCATTTTCTTGTTTGCACTCGCTATGATGTTTATCGGCGACCTTGTTCTTGCAACCGTGACAAAGCAAAGACTTGTTTTTGTAAATTACCTTATTACAATTCCGCTTGTTTTCATTTTTGCGTTTGTTATTTTCGGATTGATAACGGGTCTTTGGAGTGTGGGAAGAATACTTATTATAATCGGCTTTGTTCTTGATATCGGCGTTATAATACAGCTTGCAATCAGGAATAAAAAGCTTGCGTATAATCCGGAGGAGGAAGAATGATGGTAAAAAAGTTAAATGCCGAGCTTTGGGACAAAATGCATTACCTTTTCCGTGATTTTAACGACAGAATGGTTCACGTTGAGCTTCATTACGATTTTGAAATTGATATTGAAGCGTTGAAAACGGTGCTTATCTGCTTCCTTGAAAAAGCTCCTGTTTTGCATTCTTCGTTTGTTGATAATAAATTCAAAACCTATTGGAGAGTAAAAGATTACAGCATTGACGATGTGCTTCACGTTTCGACTCCCGACAATCTTGACGAGGCAATTAACGATTTCCTGACGCAGTATATTCCGCCTGAAAATGACCTGCAAATTCAGGTTGCCGTGTTCTTTCACGACGGAAAATCCGTGCTTTGCATCGTGGAAAATCATATGTGTATGGACGGCGGAGATTTCAAATATTTTTTGAAGGCTCTTTGCAAGAATTATAACGATTACGTCGAGAAGGGAATAAGCCCGATAGAATTAAAATCAGGCTCACGTTCTTTTGAAGAGGTGTATGACGATTTCTCAAAGACCGAAAAGAAAATGGCGCAAAATCTTTACAAAAACGTGTGTGCGAAAGACAATCACAAATTTCCGCTTACAGAGGACAATATAAAAGACCGTTCGTTTATAGCGAGAAGAAAAATTGACAAGGAAAGATTTGCACGCTTGCGAGCTTCGGGCAAAAAGCTCGGAGCAACCGTAAACGATATGCTTGTTACGGCTTATTTTTACAGCCTTTATGAGCTTGCCGGCTTTGGCAGAGATGAGAGCGTAACAATTTCCTGCGCTATCGATTTAAGACGCCATATGAAGGATACAAGCGATACGGGAATTACAAACCAAACGGCTTTTATGCAGTGCAATATTCCCGAGCTCGGCGAGGATATATTCCAAACGCTTGAATATACCAAGCAGAGCGTTGCTAAATTCAAAAAAGATAAATTTATGGGACTTTACGGCTTACCGCTTTTGAAGCTCGGATACAGTATTATGCCTCAAATGGCTTCGGAAGAGGTTATTAAAATAGGCTACTCGAATCCGCTTATTGCCATGAGTAATATCGGAGTTCTTGAAACCGATAAGCTTTCACTTGACGGACATGAGCCGACGGACGGCTTTATGACGGGTGCTGTAAAATATAAGCCGTATGTTCTTCTTTCGGCTACGTCCATAAACTCCGAACTGACGCTTTCAATGTGTGTTCGTGGCAATGAGCAGGACGAAAAAATAGTAAACGATTTCTTTGACCTTATGGACAAGAATATCGATGTCCTTTCATCAAAAGTATAGGGTGTTGAGGTGAAATAATGAATATTCTCCATATGAGATATGCGGTTGAGGTCGCAAAATACGGCTCTATAAACAAGGCGAGTGAAAAACTGCTTATCGCTCAGCCGAATTTGAGCCGTTCGATAAAAGAGCTTGAGGCGGAGCTTGGCATTACGATTTTTGACAGAAGCACAAAGGGTATGATGCTCACTCTCGAGGGACAGCGTTTTATCGGCTACGCCAAAAATATATTAAAGCAGATTGACAACGTTGAAAAAATATATAAGGAAAACGCAGGCGTAGAGCGTAAGTCGTTTTCCGTTTCCGTACCGAGAGCAACTTATATCTCCGACGCTTTTGCACAGTTTTCTAAAATGCTCGGGGAAAAGCCTGTCGAGGTTTTCTATAAGGAAACCAATTCATCAAGGACAATAACCAATGTTGTTTCTGACAATTATAAGCTCGGAATTGTGCGCTTTGCGGAAAACTACGAAAAATACTTTACAGCTTTATTTGAGGAAAAAAATCTCAAGTATGAAGATATTGCAAGCTTCGGCTATGTGCTTATAATGAGCGAAAAAAGTCCGCTTGCACAAAAAGAGGTCATACATTTTGAGGATTTGCATCCGTTTATCGAAATCGGACACGCAGACCCGTATGTTCCGTCGCTTTCGCTTGCGGAGGTTAAAAAAGAAGAGCTGCCCGATGACGGGGAGAGGCGAATTTTCGTTTTTGAAAGAGCGAGTCAGTTTACCGTGCTTTCAAAGAACGAGCAGACGTTTATGTGGGTTTCTCCTTTGCCCGAGGACGTTTTGAAACGATATTCTCTTGTGCAAAAAATTTGCCCCGATAACAAGAAAAAATATAAGGATATGCTCATCTATCATAAGGACTATAAGCTTACCGAGCTCGACCGTAAATTTATAGACGAAGTGCGTGCATCGACGTCGGAATGTATCGACATATATCAAAATTGATATAACGATATACGAATTTAATTATTCACATTATCAAAACTAATTGTTAAAATATTAACAATGGAATTTTGGAGGTTTGAATATGAGTACTAAAGAATACAAAATCGTTGATTCGGTAGAAACTCTTGAAGAAGCAATTGCCCGTGTAAGGGAAGCACAGAAGGAGTTTTCAACCTACACCCAAGAGCAGGTAGATAAAAGCTTCCTTGCTGCCGCTACCGCTGCCAATCAGCAGAGAATTCCGCTTGCTAAATTAGCAGTTGAGGAAACGGGAATGGGCGTTGTAGAGGACAAGGTTATTAAGAACCATTACGCTTCGGAGTATATCTACAATGCGTACAGAGAAACAAAAACCTGCGGTGTTCTTGAAGAGGACAAGGCATACGGAATTAAAAAGATTGCAGAGCCTATCGGTCTTGTTGCTGCGGTAATTCCGACAACAAACCCGACCTCAACCGCAATTTTCAAAACTCTTATTTCACTTAAAACAAGAAACGGTATTATTATAAGCCCCCATCCGAGAGCAAAGGGCTCAACTATTGCTGCTGCAAAGGTTGTTCTTGAAGCAGCTGTAAAGGCAGGAGCTCCCGAGGGCATTATTTCTTGGATTGACGTTCCGAGCCTTGAAATGACTAACCTTCTTATGAAAGAGGCTGACATCATTCTCGCAACAGGCGGTCCCGGAATGGTTAAGGCTGCTTATTCATCAGGTAAGCCCGCACTCGGCGTCGGCGCAGGCAACACTCCCGCAATTATCGACGATACAGCCGATATCCTTCTTGCGGTTAACTCAATTATTCACTCAAAGACCTTTGATAACGGTATGATTTGCGCTTCTGAGCAGTCTGTAATCGTTCTCGACAAGGTATATGATCAGGTTAAAAAGGAATTTGCGACAAGAGGCTGCTATTTCCTCAATGACGCTGAAATCGAAAAGGTTAGAAAGACTATTCTTATAAACGGCGCTCTTAACGCAAAAATCGTAGGTCAAAAGGCTGCTAAGATTGCAGAGCTTGCAGGCGTTACTGTTCCCGAGGGCACAAAAATTCTTATCGGTGAGGTTGAAAGCGTTGACCTTTCCGAAGAGTTTGCTCACGAGAAGCTTTCTCCCGTTCTTGCAATGTACAGAGCTAAGAATATCGAGGACGCTTTCCAAAAGGCTGAAAAGCTTGTTGCTGACGGCGGTTACGGTCATACATCTTCAATCTATCTTTACCCCGTTACAGAAACGGCTAAGCTTGATGAATTTGCTTCCCGTATGAAGACCTGCCGTATTCTTGTTAACACACCTTCCTCACAGGGTGGTATCGGTGATTTGTACAACTTTAAGCTTGCTCCCTCGCTCACACTCGGCTGTGGCTCTTGGGGCGGCAACTCCGTAAGTGAAAACGTAGGAGTTAAGCATCTCATCAATATCAAGACTGTTGCAGAAAGAAGGGAAAATATGCTTTGGTTCAGAGCTCCTGAAAAAGTATATATCAAGAAGGGTTGTCTCCCTGTTGCCCTTGACGAGCTTAAAACGGTTATGGGCAAGAAAAAGGCATTTATCGTAACAGACAGCTTCCTTTACAATAACGGCTATACAAAGCCGATTACAGATAAGCTTGACGAAATGGGTATTCAGCACACCACATTCTTTGAGGTTGCTCCCGACCCGACTCTCGGCTGTGCTATGAAGGGTGCAGAGCAGATGAGAGCGTTCCAGCCCGATGTTATTATCGCACTCGGCGGCGGCTCGGCAATGGACGCAGGCAAGATTATGTGGGTTCTTTATGAGCATCCCGAAGCTGACTTTATGGATATGGCAATGCGCTTCCAGGATATTCGTAAGCGTATTTACACCTTCCCGAAGATGGGAGAAAAGGCTTATTTCATAGCTATCCCCACATCAGCAGGTACAGGCTCTGAGGTTACTCCCTTCGCAGTTATTACAGACGAAAAAACAGGCGTTAAATATCCGCTTGCCGATTATCAGCTTCTTCCCAATATGGCTATTATCGACGCTGATTTCCATATGAGCGCACCTAAGGGACTTACTTCGGCTTCAGGTATCGACGCTGTAACACACGCTCTTGAGGCTTATGCTTCAATTATGGCAACCGACTACACAGACGGTCTTGCTCTCAAGGCTCTTAAAACAATCTTTGAGTATCTTCCCAGAGCTTACGACAACGGTCCTCACGACCCCGAGGCTCGTGAGAAGATGGCAAATGCAGCTACAATGGCAGGTATGGCTTTCGCAAACGCATTCCTCGGCGTATGCCACTCGATGGCTCATAAGCTCGGTGCGTTCCACCATATTCCTCACGGTATTGCAAATGCTCTTATGATTGATGAGGTTCTTCGCTTCAACGCTGCCGAAGCTCCTACAAAGATGGGTACATTCTCACAGTATGACCATCCGCACACTCTCAGAAGATATGCAGAGGTTGCCGAGTATCTCGGAATTAAGGGCAAGAACGATCAGGAAAAGGTTGATAATCTCATAAAGGCTATTGACGAGCTCAAGGCAAGAGTAGGCATTAAGCCCACAATAAAGGATTACGTTCCGGACGAAAAGGACTTCCTTGACAGACTTGACGCAATGTGCGAGCAGGCATTCGACGATCAGTGCACAGGCGCTAACCCGAGATATCCGCTTATCAGCGAAATCAAGCAGATGTACCTTGACGCATATTACGGAAAGACCTTTGTTGAGACTGAAAAGCCCGATGCAAAGCAGTTAAAAGGCAAAAAATAAACTTTGATATATTAAGGAGGTTTGTTTTATGAAATTAGATAATGTTATTGCTGTCAGAAAAGCAAAAAAGGTTTACAGAGACGGAGATAAGTGCATAAAGGTCTTTGATAAGGATTATTCGAAGGCTGATGTTCTTAACGAGGCTCTCAATCAGGCGAGAATCGAGGAAACGGGACTTAATATTCCGAAGGTTCTTGAGGTTACAACGATTGACGGAAAATGGGCTATTGTTTCAGAGTTCATAGAGGGCGTAACATTAGCCGAGCTTATGGAGAAAAATCCCGATAAGCTTGATGAATATCTCAATGACCTTGTTGATGTTCAGCTTGAAATTCAGTCAAAGACCTGTCCTTTGCTCAATAAATTAAAGGATAAGATGAACAGAAAAATCTCCGAGGCCGATCTTGACGCCACAACGAGATATGAGCTTCATTCACGTCTTGAGGGTATGCCCAAGCATAATAAGGTTTGCCACGGCGATATTAACCCCTCAAACATCATTGTTACAAATGACGGCAAGTATTATATAATTGACTGGTCACACGCTACTCAGGGTAACGCTTCCGCAGATGCCGCAAGAACGTATCTTCTTTTCTGTCTCAAAGAAAATGAAGAAACTGCTAAAAAATATCTTGACATTTTCTGCAAAAAGAGCGATACTGCTAAGCAGTACGTTGAAAAATGGTTACCGATAGTAGCCGCTTCACAGTCCGTAAAGGGTAACGAGGACGAAAGGCAGTTCCTTTTGAGCTGGACTGATGTTGTAGAGTACAATTGATTGAATAAGTGTGGTTTTTGAATGGAAAAGCTTAGAAAATTTGACACAAAGGTGCAGTACCTTAAATATAAGGTGCTGCGTGAGGTCGCAAAACAGGAATGGCATGGAACACTTCAGCAAAATTTGCTCGATATACCTGCAATAGTCGTTCCGGGCGATGAGCCTACAATGCGTTGCTGCGTATATAAAGAAAGAGCGATTTTGGCAGAGCGTATCAAGCTTGCTATGGGCGGCAATAAGAACAACCCGAATGTAATCGAGGTAATTGATATAGCCTGTGACGAATGTCCGTCGGCAGGCTATGAGGTTACTGATTCTTGCCGCGGCTGTCTTGCTCACAGATGCGAGGACGTCTGCAAAAAAGGTGCTCTTTCCTTTGACCATAACCACGTTGCACACATTGATAAGTCAAAGTGCGTCAACTGCGGTCAGTGCGCAAAGGTATGCCCGTATTTCGCTATTGTAAACCGTAAAAGACCTTGTCAGAATGCTTGCAAGGTTAAGGCTCTTACAATCAACGAAAAAAATGCGGCTTCGATTGAGAACGAAAAATGTATATCGTGCGGTGCGTGCGTTTATCAGTGCCCGTTCGGTGCGATAAGCGACAAATCGTATATCATCAATGTTGTTGATATGCTCAAGGACAAAATCAGCGGTGCGTTTAAGGGCAATCTTTATGCCGTTGTAGCGCCGTCAATAGCAAGCCAGTTTACCTTTGCAAAGACCGGTCAGGTTGTTACGGGTATTAAAAATCTTGGCTTTACTAAGGTTGTTGAGGCAGCCTTGGGTGCTGATATTGTTGCAAAAGCCGAAGCTCAAGAGCTTGCGGAAAAGGGCTTCTTAACAAGCTCCTGCTGTCCCGCTTTCGTTTCGTTTATCAAGTCAAATTATCCGAGCTTAGTCCCTCTTATTTCTCACAATTTATCGCCTATGGCGGCTGTTTCTAAATACATAAAAGAAAAGGACCCCGAGTCGAAAATTGTGTTTATCGGACCGTGCACCTCAAAGAAAAAAGAGTTGCAGCTTGATACTGTGAAGGATTATGTTGACAGCGTTCTTACCTTTGAGGAATTACAAGCATTGCTTGACAGCCGTGATATTGATATTGTAGAGCTCCCCGAGAGCGAGCTTGACGACGCATCCTATTTCGGCAGAATATTTGCTCACAGCGGTGGACTTTCAGCAGCTGCAAGCGAAGCATTAAAGGAACAGGGTAATACAGACTTCCAAATCAAACCTGTTGTCTGCGACGGAATTGAGCAATGCAAGATTGCTTTGCTTAAAAAGAGCAAGGGCTTGCTTGACGCAAACTTTATTGAAGGTATGGCTTGCGTGGGCGGCTGTATAAACGGTGCAGGCTGTCTTACTCACGGCGACGAGAAAAACAAGAGTCTTGTTGAGAAATACGGCAAGGCGGCAGGGGACAAGACGATAAACGATGTTGTCTCTAAGCTTTAATTAAATAATTGCAATTTTAACCTCCGATTTTTTTCGGAGGTTATTTTTTGTAAAAATATAACCCCGTACTTATTAGCACTCAGCCTTTTAGTACGGGGTTATGTTGTATATGTGATTTTATGAAAGCATCATTCGGTCATTTGCAAATTCGCCGTTACTTGCCTTTGCAAACAAATCGAGAAGGTCTTGCACTTTGAGATTTTTCTTTTCTTCTCCTGACACGTCATAGATAATCTTGCCGTCATACATCATAATAAGTCTGTTTCCGAGCCTTATTGCATCTTTCATATTATGAGTAACCATAACGGTTGTGATATTGTTCTCTGTAACGATTTCATTGGTTATTTTAAGCACCTTTGCCGCAGTAGCAGGGTCAAGTGCCGCCGTGTGTTCGTCAAGAAGCAAGAGCTTTGGATGCATAAGCGAAGCCATAATAAGCGTAATAGCCTGCCTTTGACCGCCCGAAAGAAGTCCGACTTTTGATGAAAGTCTGTCCTCAAGACCTAAATCAAGCTTTTTGAGGATTTCTCTGTATTCCTCACGCTCTTTCTTTGTAACTCCGTTCTTAAGAGTTCTCTTTTTGCCTCTCCTTGCGGCGATAGAAAGGTTTTCGTCTATCTGCATATCAGCGGCAGTACCTGTCATAGGGTCTTGGAAAACTCTGCTCATATACTTTGCACGCTTGTATTCGGGAAGCTTTGTAATATCCTCGCCGTCAACCTTGATTGTGCCGCAGTCAACGGGATAAACGCCTGCGATCATATTAAACAGCGTGGATTTACCTGCGACGTTACCGCCGATTACGGTTACAAAATCGCCTTCGTTAAGTGTTAAATCAATACCCGTAAGGGCTTTCTTTTCATTTATTGTACCGGGGTTAAATGTTTTATATACGCCTTTAATTTCAAGCATTCTGAGCACCTGCCTTTTCATCATTCTTTACATGCTTTGCAGCAACCTTTGCTTTCCAATGGGGAAGACCGAGGAAAATAGCAACAACGCAAGCCGAAAGAAGCTTCAGGTCATTAGCGTTCAAGCCGAGCTTGAGAACAAGAGCAATGACTATGTAGTAGATAACTCCGCCGATAACCGCCGAGAGAAGTCTCAAAGCAAAATTCTTGAAAAGCTTGCCGAAAATAACCTCGCCGATGATAACAGCCGCAAGACCGATAACGATTGCGCCTCTGCCCATATTTATATCTGCACAGCCGTTAAACTGAGCAAGTAACGCACCCGACATTGCAACGATACCGTTTGAAAGGACAAGACCGATAATTTTTCTCGAATCGGTATTTATTCCGTTTGCTCTTGCCATAGCCTGATTACAGCCCGTAGCTCTTATGGAGTTACCGAGCTCAGTACCGAAGAACCAATAGAGCACGCCGATAAGCACCGCTACAAATATTGCACATACAAGTATCGTTCTGCCGAGCTCGTCAGCACTTGATGTGATAATAAGGTTAAAGTTTCTTTTGCTTATCGAAGTGTTTGCCTTACCGCTCATTATTCTAAGGTTAATTGAGTAAAGTGCAAGCTGCGTAAGAATACCGGCGAGAATTGCGGGTATTCCGAATTTTGTATGAAAAATACCTGTTACAAAACCTGCAAGACAGCCTGCAGCAAACGCTATAAGCAACGCAAGGTAGATATTAACGCCTTTTGTTGTCAGCACAACAAGAACGGCACCGCCCGTTGCAAATGAGCCGTCAACAGTAAGATCTGCAAGATCAAGTATTTTGTATGTAATGTAAACTCCGATCGCCATGATACCCCAAATGAAGCCTTGAGCTATCGGGGAGGGGAGTGATTGAATAAACTGTAAAACCTGTGTCATATAATTAAATTGCTCCTCATTATAACAAAACGCAAAAGCGATAAAGTAACCTTATCGCTTCTGCAAAATGTTACCGTATTAAATTATTTTGCCGAAACAGTAATTGCCTCGTATCCGTCGGGGATAGTAACGCCGATAGCTGCGGCACGGTCAGCCATGTACTTCTTTGTTGTCGAATCTGCGTAAGCGATTTCCATTTCTGCGGGGTTAGCACCGTTTACAAGTATTTCGTAAGCCATAAGACCTGCCTTGTAGCCGATGTCATAGTAGCTGATTGAAAGAGTTGCGACACCGCAGCCTTTGCAAATGCCTTCTTCGCCTGCGACAATCGGAATCTTTGCCGGCTCTGTAACAGAATTGATAAGTTCTGTGTTTGAAGCCGCTGTGTTATCTGTCGGGATGTAAAGCGCCTGGCAGTTCTGAACAGCCCCGGGCGTTCCGAAAAAGCCGACTGTGTAACGGCAAGAACATCGTTTGAGTCAACGAATGTGAAAACCTTAACCTCGTAGCCGAGAGCTTCGAGCTCGCTCTTAACTATGTCTGACTGATATTTTGAGTTGGGCTCTGCCGAGCAGTAGAGGATACCTACCGTTTTAGCGTTGGGAACAAGCTCTTTAATCATTGCAGCTTGATCTTTAAGCGGAGCCAAGTCAGCTGTACCTGTTACATTGATACCTGTTTTGCCATTCCAATCGCTTATTGCCAATGCTGTTGCATAGTCTGTGATTGATGTGCCGACAATCGGAATTGTGTTTGTAGCTTCCGTAGCAGCTGTAAGAGCAGGAGTTGCGTTTGCAAGGATAAGGTCAACCTTATCTGAAACAAACTTTGATACGATCGTTGTGCAGTTTGTTGATTCACCCGAAGCATTCTGCTCGTCGAAAACTACCTTGTCTCCGAGCTTTTCGGTAAGAGCATCTCTAAAGCCTTTTGTTGCTGCATCGAGAGCTTCATGCTGAGTAAGTTGGCAAATGCCGACTTTATAAACCTTCTCGCTCTTCTCGCTGTTGTTTGCGTTGTTAGAGCATGCGGTAAAGCAAGCTACAACAATAACTGCAACAAGCAAGACGCTGATAATTGCCTTAAATGTCTTTTTCATAATGATTTTCCCTTCACTATAAATTTGTTTAGCGCTTTCAATCGCTAAAGTATGTGAATAATTATAATATCATTATTTTATGTTGTCAAGAGTATTTGTAAATAAAATTAACAACCTGCTGAATTTTATCAAATATGAAGACCTGGTTAAGAATGTTAAATGAATAATTAGAAATCAACAGTACAATTCAAAACAAACTCCCGTTATATTCAACTTGAATTTTGAACAGGCGTATTGTACTGACTGTTAAGCCGATAATCAATATTGTTGCACCTACAACAGATATAACCTTAACTTGATAAAATAGGCTTAAAAACGAGTGAATTATAATAGGAATGCTCATTTCTGCTAACGCCGTACCAATTGCTACCGAATAGTTTTCAACATCTGTTACGTTTTTGTAGTGATATGAATGC
>ERZ780100.645-NODE-645-length-15193-cov-23.455674_pt1 | contig 15193 bp, 10 predicted proteins | sample MGYA00511573_ERZ780100 | MGnify/ENA primary metagenome ERZ780100 (study PRJEB29588, sample SAMEA2161876) | human gut metagenome | biome: human gut; feature: human-associated habitat; material: faeces | place: Denmark | collected 2008/2010 ...
AACGTTTATCGATTCTTACCGCCATCATTCTGGCCGCAGCGGCCTTGATGGCATCGTTCCAGAACTGCTATGCCTGCACGGGCATCACCCTCAAAGCCAAGGACGGAAGCACCGTGGTGGCGCGCACGATTGAGTGGGCCGCCTCGGACAATGACTGCCGCTGGGTTGTAGTGCCACGCGGCCACACCTGGAAATCCTTCATCCCCGGCGGCGGAACCGGCCGCAGCTTCACTTCAAAATACGGCTACGTCGGCGTGGCTGTGGTCCAGGACGAGCTGATGATGGAGGGAATGAACGAGAAAGGACTCTCCGCCGGCCTTTTCTATTTCCCGGACTATGGAAGGTATGAGGAATATTCAGAAGCTAATTATGAGACGAATATCTCTGATTTCCAACTGGTTTCCTATATCCTTGGACGTTGCGCCACAGTCGATGAGGTCAAGGCCGAGATCGCTAAGGTGCATATTCACGGATTTGATCCTCGCTCTTCGACCGTGCATTGGAGGTTCGCCGAGCCCTCCGGCCGCCAGATCGTGCTGGAGATCATTGACGGGAAGTGCGTTTTCTATGAGAACACCCTCGGCGTGCTGACCAACTCGCCTTCGTTCGACTGGCAGCTCACCAATCTCAACAACTATGTCAACCTCCTTCCTGGACGCACTGAGCCTCACACGCTTGGGAATATGTCCCTGTCTTCTTTCGGTGGAGGAAGCGCGATGCTTGGTCTGCCAGGGGATTTCACGCCGCCTTCAAGGTTTGTCCGCGCGGCTTTCTTCCAGAACACCGCACCGCAGAAGCCGAATGCCGAGGGATCCGTCTTCACGGCCTTTCATATTCTTGGATCGATGGAGATTCCGATCGGGGCGCAGTTCGCGCAGGGCCAGGAGCCGGCTGACATTCCGAGCGCCACCCAGTGCACTTGTGTCACTGACATGTCAGGTCTGCGGTTCTACTACCGGTCGATGTACGACGGAGGGATCAGATGCATTGATTTAAAAGAGATTAACTTTAAGAAAGTGGGGTTGAGGTCCGAGCCGCTCATTCCTGCCAGGAAGGAATATGTCCATTACATCAAATTTTAATAATTTAAATTGCGAATATGCCGTTTCGGGCACGCTTTTCGCATTTGACATATTCGTTTGTTGATTTTAAAAAATCAAAATATTATGATTTCAGAGAAACTTGTTAAGGCTTTCAACGATCAGATCGTCGCAGAGCTTTGGTCTTCGAATCTTTATCTTCAGATGGCCTTCTACCTCAAGAAGGAAGGATGGAACGGTTCAGCCAACTGGATGTTCAAGCAGGCTGACGAGGAGAAGGAGCACGCCCTCAAACTTGCTGACTACGCCATCAAGCGTGGCGGTGAGGTCAAGGTCGGAATGATCGATGTCGTTCCTGACGGATGGGGATCGCTCCTGGATGTCTTTCAGAATGTCTACGAGCATGAGTGCCATGTCTCAGGTCTCGTCAATGACCTTGTTGATCTGGCTTCCGCCGAGAGGGACAAGGCGACACAGGACTTCCTTTGGGGATTTGTCCGTGAGCAGGTCGAGGAGGAAGATTCCGCTCTGACGATTGTCGAGAGGCTCAAGAGAGCCGGCGAGGCCGGAGCGTTCTTCGTTGACGCCGAGCTTGCGAAGAGATAGTGCTTTTTACGATGAAAACTTCAGAAAGGGGCTGACCGGGATTCCGGCCGGCCCTTTTTTATTATGTCACGATATATTACCAAAATGTAAAGCTTAATTTTGCTTATTAGGGTCAAAATGGATATATTTGTATGATTAAAATGTTATAATAACGAATAATAATATTTATGTCACGTTTTCTTGATCCGCCAAAGGCGGGTAAACCTCTCGCAGAGGACAAGGTGGACAAAACCTATAAGGCAATGCGCACCAAGGTCTTTCTGGGTGCGTTTTTCGGATATGCAGCTTACTATCTTGTACGTAAGAACCTGTCTTTGGCCGCTCCGGATATGATCCACGACGGGATCATCGACGCGGGCAAGGCCGGCCTCGCGATGTCGGCTGTCTCCATAGCGTACGCCTTCTCGAAATTCATTATGGGAAGCGTCTCCGACAGGTCTGACGCCAGGAAGTTCCTCTGCGTCGGCCTTGTCCTTTCGGCTCTCACTATGATCTTGACAGGCCTTATCCCGTTCGGGGCCAACACCGCGGTGAACACCGCCATCATATTCACACTTATGCTGATAGTAGGTTGGCTGAGCGGTTTCGGCTGGCCTCCTTGCGGCAGAATTATGGCGCATTGGTTCAGCCAGAACGAACGAAGCTTCAAGATGAGCGTGTGGAATGTATCGCACACCATCGGCAGCTTCTCCCTTGGATTCCTTGCCATCGCCGGTGTGATGATCTTTGACGCTTTCGGCAGCACTCAGAGCTGGAGGGGCGATTTCGTGTTCCCGGCCGTCATCGCCATTCTGATCGCGGTGTTCTGCTGGTGGGCTATCCGTGACACGCCGGAGTCCTGCGGTCTTCCTTCAGTCCAGGACTGGAGAAAGGACTGGTCAGGAATCAAGTCCAAAGGCTCAGCTGACGAGAAGCTTCCGTTCAAGACCTTGTTCGTGGACTATGTGTTCAAGAACAAGCTCCTGTGGATCGTGGCCATCTCCAACGTGGCCGTTTATATGGTTCGTTACGGCATCGGTGACTGGGCTCCGACCTATCTTCAGGAAAAGTCCATAATGACCGCAGCTGAGAGCAAGATCGCTTTCTCCGTGCACAACATCGTCGGCGCCGTCGGCACACTTGCCTGCGGCTGGGCCACGTCCAAGATATTCAAAGGCCGCTGCGCTCCGATGAACGTGATCTGTATGTTCTTCTGCCTGCTCGGCGTCCTGCTTTATTGGATGGTCGGCTCCGGTGTCATCGCCGCCGCTCCGGCTTTGCAGAAGACCCTGATCTACATCGCCTTGTGCCTTATCGGCTTCTTCATCTACGGCCCTGTGGCTCTGACAGGCGTCCAGGCCTTGAATCTCGTTCCTAAGAACGCCGCCGGAACAGCCGCCGGTTTCGTGGGCCTGTTCGGTTACCTTCTCGGTGACGCCGTCTGCTCCAAGATCCTTGTCGGTGGAATCGCCGTCGGCAGCTCTTGGGACACCGCGATGCTCTCCGTAGCAGTGGGCGCCCTCATCGGAGTCTTCCTCTGCGCCCTGCTGATCAAGAGCGAACAGAGGCTGGCGAAGTCCAACGCTTAGGAATTTTGCTAAACTTGACGTTTAACTAAACTGGAATATTCATAAATATGAGAAAGAACTTCTTTTGCAAACTTTTGACATTCATTTTATTGACTGTTGTAGGATGCGTGACTTTGATCCGATGTGGCGGATCGGGGAACGAGACTCCTGAAGCGGATGAATTTGATGTCAGCTTTGTCCTTCCGAGCAGGATTGAGGCCGCTCCGGAAGGTCTGATCGAGTTCGTGGTAAAAGACGGCAAGGCACCGCTTCAAAGTGATGTCTTTATGATGATGGCCTCTGATGGAATCTCTTTCAATTGCAACATCGAGAGCGTCTCCGCCGACAAGTTCGCGGTCAGACTATACAAATCAGCGACTTCCGGCACCTATCAGGTCTATCTCAAGCGTGGACAGCGTAAAAAGTCCTTCGGAAACACAACCTTGAGCATCGTCAAGGCGATAGATTTCACTCCGGACAAAGGCACAACTGTCTGGGGTGTGGTCACTTGTGACGAGAAAGGTGTGCCGGACGTCGTGGTTTCCGACGGAGTGCTTGTGACCAAGACCGACAGCAAGGGTATCTATCAGCTTCCGTCAGCCAAGAAATGGAACTATGTGTTCATCTCTGTTCCAAGTGGCTATGAGGTGCCTTCCAAAGGCGTATTGCCTCAGTTCCACGCATATCTGGGCGCTGACGCTTCGAGTGTCGAAAGGCAAGACTTTGAGTTGACATACGTCGGAGACCAGAGCAAGCACAAGATGCTTTTCCTCGGTGATATGCATCTTGCGAACAGAACCAATGACAAATCGCAGTTCGCAGTGTTCACGAAGGATTTCAATTCCTATCGGAACAACCACAAGTCAGAGAAGATCTATGCGATGACCCTTGGTGATATGACGTGGGACATCTACTGGTATGACAGGAGCTATTCTTTCCCTCAGTATCTTGATGAGATCAACGGGCAGGTCAACGACATCCAGATTTTCCACACGATGGGCAACCACGACAATGACTATATGCTGAAGGGAGCCATCGGAACATTCGGTGCCGACTTTGACGCGTCCGCCCGTTATGTCAGGGAGATCGCGCCGACATATTACTCATTCAACATAGGCAAGGTTCATTATGTCGTGCTGGATGACATTGACTGCTCAAAATACGTTGGAGGCAACAGGGATTATGTCAAGACCTTCACCTCGGAGCAGCTTGAATGGCTGGAGAATGATCTGAGTTATGTGGATAAGTCCACTCCGTTGATCCTCACGACCCACGCTCAGATATTCAGCCCTATCGTGGGTGACACCTATAAGACAGCGGTCGGCAGCGTGTCGCAGCTGTTTGATATCCTGAAAGGCTATAAGGTGCATTTTGTCACCGGACATACTCACGTGATCTATAACATAAACCCTACGGAGTCCGCCAAGTTCGGAGCTGAGAATTTCTACGAGCATAACGCGGGATCCATCTGCGGATCGTGGTGGTGGTCCGGAAAGCTGACTCCTGGAGTCTATCTTGGCACGGACGGATCTCCTGCCGGCTACAGCATCTGGGACATCAACGGCACGGATTTCAATTGGAAGTTCAAAGCCACCGCTTGGGACGAGAACTATCAGTTCAGGTCTTACGACCTTAATAAAGTCCGCTTCTCCTACGATGACGTACCGAATATGTCAGCCAGCCTGAAGCCAGAGTTCTCTAAATATGTCGACGCATATTCCGGAACAGAGAAGAATGTGGTCCTGATCAACATCTGGAACTGGAACTCTAATTGGAAACTAAGCGTCACGGATGAGAAGGGAAATGAACTGAAATGGACAAGGGCCTCGGCTTACGATCCGGCGCACATCGCCGCACTCTCCGTCAAAAGGTTCAACGGAGCGTCAAGCAAGCCGAATTTCATCACCGAGAAATGGCATCATTTCTTCAAGGTGACCGCACCTGACGCCGACACTGATCTCACCATCAAGGTCACGGACGAGTTTGGTAATGTCTATACCGAGAATATGGCCCGTCCTAAGGAGTTCAGACTGGATGATTTCAAGAAATAATCAAACGTCAAGTTTTATAAACACACAATTAAAACATTATTCTTATGAGAGTAATCAAATCAATTGCTGCCTCTCTGATTCTTGCGTTGGGTTGCCTTACGGCCGCCTTCGCCCAGAACCAGAGGGAGGTGTCGGGAAAAGTTCTCGACGCTGCACAGCAACCTCTTGTCGGAGTCGCTGTCCTTGTTGAAGGAACCAACAATGGTACGATGACATCCGATGACGGAAGCTTTTCTTTGATGGTGCCCGCAGGGAATGTGACACTTGAGGTCACGTCCCTTGGCTATGTCACAAGGAAAGTCTCTGTCCCTTCAACCAGATCTTCCGTGTCCATTGTCCTTGAGGAGGATAATCTGACATTGAACGAGACCGTTGTTGTAGGTTACGGTACCCAGAAGAAGGTCAATTTGACCGGAGCCATCACGACAGTAAGCCCTAAGGAACTGGAAAACAGAACCTCCCACTCGCTTACGAACATGCTCCAGGGAGCTGTGCCGGGATTGAATATCTCCACTTCGGCAGGTAACCCTGGCAGCTCGGGATCCATCAACATCCGAGGTATCACCTCTATCAACAGCGCTTCTCCTATCGTGGTCATTGATGGTGCCATCGGTGACCTGAGCCGTGTGAACTCTAACGATGTCGCCAGCATTTCCGTGATCAAGGACGCCGCGGCTGCCGCGATCTATGGAGCCCGCGCCGCGTACGGTGTGATTCTCATCACGACCAAGAGCGGTGAGTCAAAGGATGGAAAAGCTACAGTAAGGTACAGCGGCAGATGGGGTTGGGAAGCTCCTACCACATCAACTGACTACGAGGATCGTGGTTACTGGTCTGTATATACCATCGATAAGTTCTGGATGGCGGACGCCGGAAAGAAATATACCACCTACACGGACGCTGATATGATGCAACTTCTCGCTCGTGTCAACGACAAGACCGAGAATCCTGACCGTCCTTGGATTGTCGAAGATGTCCGCAACGGAAAGAAGCAGTGGGTTTATTACTGCAACACCGATTGGTATCACGAGCTTTATCGCGACGAGCATCCCGTACAGCAGCAGAGTGTTTCCATAAGCGGTGGCACTAAGGATGTCAAGTATTATCTCTCAGGAGCTTACGACCGTCAGGAGGGTATCATCAACATCAATCCTGATGTCTATAACAAGTACAACCTCCGCTCAAAGATCGATTTCAAGATCAACAAGTATATGAGGCTGTCCAACAACACGTCATTCTTCAGCTCACGTTATACATTCCCTGGAGGAGACGATGTTCAGGATTCATTCTCATACGCCTCTCGTCACGCTCTTGCCGCTTTCCCTCTTTATAACCCGGACGGTTCGTTCACTTACGGAACACCTATGATCTCCGGCAACTACAACATCGCCAACGGACGTCATATTATGTTCTCAATAGGCGACAACAACGTTGAGCGCAAGACCGATTTCTCGAATATGACGGAATTGAAGATCACCCCTATCAAGCAGGTGACTGTGACCGCCAATTTCACTTACAGGATCTACCAGAACAGGAATTCCTACAGGCAGGTCAAGATGCCTTATCGCAGATATCCTGATTCCGCAATGGAATATTACGAGACGGGAGCCGGTGAGGATCACCTGAAAGAGAGTGTCGGAACGAGCCAGTACTATGCCTATAATGTCTATGCATCTTATGATGACACCTTCAATGACGCTCATCACCTGAGCGCGGTTGTCGGAACCAACATCGAGGACTGGAACAGCAAGAGTATCGGTGCGACAGGTAAGAACCTGCTTTCCGAGGATCTGTCCGACCTCAATCTTGTCGGCCCGAACAGCGATGGTGACATCCTGACGACAGTGTCCGGAGGCTTCAACGATTATGCTCTCGTCGGCTTTTTCGGACGTGTCAACTATGACTACAAGGGCAAGTACCTTTTCGAGGCCTCAGGACGTTATGACGGAACTTCACGTTTCGCCCCTGGACACAGATGGGGTTTCTTCCCGTCAGCCTCAGCCGGTTGGAGAATCAGCGAGGAGCCTTTCTTCGAGGGCGTGAAGAGCACGGTGGACTATCTCAAGCTCAGAGCCTCTGTCGGAAGCATCGGTAACCAGAATGTGAAGGCCAGCAACGGCGGCTATTACACATACCTCAGGCAGATCGAGAACAAGACGTTCTCCGGTGATGACGCTTTCTCTTTCGGCGAGGGAACAACCCTGCCTAAATATTCGACGATCTCGGCTCCGAACGCTTCCGACCTGACTTGGGAGACAGCGATCCAGTACAACCTTGGATTGGATGCCGCTATGTTCAATTCTCGCCTTGATTTCACAGCCGAGACCTACATCAGGGATACTAAGGATATGCTTACCGCCGGAAAGCAACTTCCAGGCGTGTATGGCGCTTCCGTTCCAAGAATGAACGCCGCTGACCTGAGAACTTATGGCTATGAGCTTTCCCTTGGCTGGAGGGATCAGATCCAGGTTCTTGGCAAGCCGTTCAACTATAATGTCAGGGCTACATTGAGTGATTACAGATCATACATCACCAAGTTCGATAACAAGGATAAGATTCTGTCCAACTATTACGAAGGACAGCGTCTTGGTGACATCTGGGGCTTTGAGGTCGATGGTTTGTTCAAGACAGACGAGGAGGCACAGGAATATACAAAGAATGTTCTTGACTGCAGCATCATCAATGGCCGTATGACCGGAGGTTTCCTTGCCGGTGACTTGAAATATGTCGATCTTGACGGAGACCACAAGCTTACCATAGGTAAGAATACCGTTAATGATCCGGGTGACCAGAAGATCCTCGGCAACTCCCTTGCCAGCCTCCAGTATGGTTTCACATTCGGATTTGACTGGATGGGATTTGATTTCTCGGCCTTCTTCCAGGGAACAGGTAACCACTATTGGTACCCTGCCGGAATGAATATGTCATTCTGGGGACCGTACTCATATTCATACGTTTCCTTCCTGCCGAAGAATTTCCTTGACAACTGTTGGGCGGAGGATAATCCTGACGCTTATTTCCCGAGGCCACGTTCATATTCAGCCACCGGTGGTGAGCTGAGCAAAGTCAACAGCCGTTACCTTCAGAACATCCGCTATCTCAGATTGAAGAACCTGACATTTGGCTATACTGTTCCTGGGTTTATCACCAAGAAGATAGGGCTTGACAAAGTCCGCGTTTACTTCTCTGGTGAGAACCTTGCCTATTGGTCACCATTGGCCAAGCATTCAAAGTACATAGATCCTGAGTCGGCCTTCAGAAGAAAGACCAACGAGAATAACGCAAGGGATCATATGGCCTATCCTTGGCAGAAGACAATGATGTTCGGTATTGACATTACTTTCTAAAATCACTGTTGCAATGAAAAAAATCACAATAATATTAGCAGCTCTCGCTATGCTTGGGTTGTCTTCCTGTGACAACATTCTGGACAAGACACCGAAGGACACGATGGCTCCGGAAAACTATTTCCGTAACGAGACCGACCTGAGGCTTTTCTCTGACGAGTTCTATCTTAAGATTCTCGATAAGTCACCGTTTGACCAGCAGAGTGATCATTACATCAACAATAACTTGTCCAATGAACTCCATGGCGGTAATTTCCGCGTTGTCCCTTCTACAGGAGGTGGCTGGAGCTGGGGAGTGCTGCGTAAGATAAACACCATGCTCGGCCATATCGACAACTGCTCCGACGAGGCCGCTGTCGCCAAGTATTCCGCTGTCGCCAGATTCTTCAGGGCATACTTCTATTACAATAAGGTGAAGCGTTTCGGTGACGTTCCGTGGATTGATGTCGAGCTTGGCTCTGCTGACGAGGCCCTTTACAACCCGAGGGATTCCAGGGAACTTATTATGACCAAGATGCTTGAGGACATCGATTTCGCTATCGAGAACCTTCCTTCAGACATCAGCGTTTACCGTGTCAACAAGTGGTCCGCTTTGATGCTCAAGGCAAAGTTCTGCCTGTACGAGGGAACTTACAGGAAATACCATAACCTTCAGCTTGAAGGCAACGACGCCGACTTCTATCTGACGAAGGCCGCCGAGGCTGCAAAGCAGATTATGGACGGAGGCAAGTACAAGCTTGCAAGTGACTACCGTGCGTTGTTCGCCAACGTTGACGCTGACAAGAATGAGTTTATCCTTGCCATCAAGAATGACAGAAGTCTGAATGTAAGGAACAATTCCTGCGCTTTCGCCACGATGCCGACACAGGGTTGCCCTGGTCTTACCAAGAAGTTCGTCGACAGCTTCCTTATGAAGGATGGCTCCCGTTTCACGGACAAGGCCGGATGGCAGACTCTTCAGTATAAAGAGGAAGTGGCTGACAGAGATCCACGTCTTGCGTATTGCACCGTGACCCCTGGCTTCAAGCGTCCGGGTGCCACCGTGGTCCTTGCTCCTGATTTCGGAAGCAGCTCCACCGGATTCCAGATCTCCAAGTATCTGATGGATGTGAGTCTGCCGGATGTATATAGGGTGACAATGTCATACAACGATATGCCGGTGTTCAGATATGGCGAGACCCTTCTCATCTACGCCGAGGCTCTGGCCGAACTTGGCACTATCACTCAGAATGACCTTGACATTTCCGTCAATCTCCTCAGGGACAGGGTAAAGATGCCTCATCTAAACCTTCAGGCGGCCAACGCCAACCCTGACTGGTACCTGAAGTCAGATCAGTATGGCTACAAGAATGTGACCGGAGCCAATGAGGGTGTCATCCTTGAGATCCGCAGGGAGCGTTCCATCGAGCTTGCCCAGGAAGGACATCGTTGGGATGACCTGATGAGATGGAAGGAAGGCAAGTGCATCGAGCAGGAAATGTACGGAATGTACTTCCCTGGTCCTGGCGAGTATGACCTGACCGGAGACAATGTCGCCGATGTCTGCCTTTATGAAGGTGACACCAAGCCAAGCTCATCTGTGAAGAATATTGTTTTCCTTAAGATAGGCGACAAGCAGGGTGTCCTTCTCTCGGATGGCAACAAAGGTTATGTTGACCCTCAGCAGGGACTCCAGCACGTATTTGATGAGAACAGGGATTATCTTTATCCTATTCCTACCAATGAGCGTACATTGAATCCGAACCTTGTTCAGAACCCTGGTTGGGTGGACGGTTCGAGTGATGACGATGAGGAGACAACCAAATAAAGTTTGACATTATGAAATTGATTAATAGAATATTCATTGCCATCATTGCCCTTGTGTCGACATCGTTGGTGTTCACTGGGTGCAATGAGGACGAGCTGGATGTCGCCAAGGCCGTAATGGCGAGCGCCACATCCTTGACTTTTGATGGTCAGGGTGCTCCTGAGCAGATTATCACGGTCTATTCCGACAAGACGTGGACCGCTGATGTTCCGGAGTGGGTGACCATCAACCCTACCACTGGTTCTGGAACGACGGATGTGACTGTCTCTGTGAGTGATAATCTTCGTGGCGGTTCTCTTGACAATCCTCGTAAGGCGGAATTGGTCTTCCACGGCAGTACCCTTGCTAGCCGTTCGGTGGTTGTTGTCAACCAGAATGGAGATAAGTTCCGTGATGTCGCTGAAGTCACCGTCTCACAGGCCACTGAGCTTCAGGACGAGGCTGTTGTGATCATAAAGAACTCACAGGTCACCGCTCTGACAACGAAAGGCTTCATCGTCTCGGACGGTTCAAAGGCTATCTATGTCCTTACTTCGGAGGAAGCAAAGATTGGTGACAACGCTGAGATCTGGGGAACCAAGGAGTCCGAGAACAAGCTTCCTGTGATTTCTGGATGTGAGAAGATCATCCTTTCTGATAATTCAACAGTCAATTACCCTGATGCGATTGACATTACGACATCCATTGATTCTTACAACGCGACATCCAGAGAGTTCGTTAAGGCTACCGGTACTCTTAGCGGTAATTCAGTCACTGTTGAGGGTGCAACGACAATGCGTATCAATATTCTTGATGCACCGGCGTCGGATGAGTTTGAAGAGTTGAATAACCACAACGTGGTTGTCTATGGCTATTTTGCCGGAGTTTCTTCGCCTGTTGTCAATATCATTGTCGCAGGCTTTGAGGATCTTGGTGTCAAGTCCGGACTTATTTTCTCTGATGATTTCAGTTGGATGGCTCCGTATGTGACTTACTATAACTCAAATTCCAGCACACCGTTGGGTAAGTCAGTTGAAGATAATAATGATAAGGGTAATGCTCCTAATGCATACACTGATCCGGTTGTCCAGGCATCCGGCCTTATGGAGGCTTTGGCAAAGAAAGGTTATGAGGATATCAACGCTGGTGTAAAATCCATTTACCCACAGGACTGCTATTGGAAGTTCGGAAAGACCAATGCCCACACGGGCTTCAAGCTTCCGGTCATTAAGTATAGTGGAGATGCCATCCTGTCATTTGACTGGAGCCCTCATAAGACAGGAAGCGGTAATATTGACAAAGTCAATGTTGTGGTTGAGATTGTGGGTTCAGGTAAGGTTGTCACATCTTCCGGTCTTGCCAGTGTCAGTGATCCATTCGAAAATGATTGGGTCAAAGGTCAAATGGCTTGGAAAACATCTCAGGTAGAGATCAAGGGATATTCTCCGACAGACAGAATCATCATCAGGCCTGAATATCTTGAGAATCACGACGGAGTCACTCAGATGAGATGGTATCTTGACAACATCGTGATGAACACAGGTGATGCCCAAGAGACGGAAAAGGTCCTTTTCGAGGATGACTTTGGCTGGATGACACCTTTGATCGAGGAGTACAACAAGACTGCGTCAAAGCCTATCGGCAAATCAGTTGAGAATAATGACCCTGGGGCTGAGGCTCCTAACGGTTATAGTGCGGCGGTGTCTATTATAACCGGTTTCTACGAAAAAGGTTATGTTGACATCCATCCGGAATGGAAGGTGATGTACCCGCAGGATGCCTATTGGAAGATGGGCAAGACTTGTGACAATAAAGTTGAAACGAATGGCAAGTATAATGTCACCGGAATTGTCCTTCCTGATTTCCTGGCCAAGAACAAGGCTTCAAAGGTAAATGTCACATTCAATTGGGCCTGCCATAGGCGTGTCCTGAATGAGGGTAAGGAGAATGAAACCAAAGAGACTGACCCTGTCAAAGTTGTGGTTGAGGTGATAAAGAATCTCAGCTATGTCACTGACGCCAGCAAGGCGGCCACATACGATGTGGTCTCCACAAGCTCCGCCCTTGAGACCCAGCAGCCTGTTGACAAAATGGAATGGCAGACAGCATCTGTCGTTCTTGAAGGTCTTTCGGATGGAGACAGAATCCTTATCCGTCCGGAGAATATGAAGCCTGCCAAGTCCACTGTCAATCGTTGGTACATTGACAACATCAAGGTGACGGAGGCGAAATAGCTTTTCGTAATAAAAAAATAAATAAGGAGGATGACCTTTTTAGTCACCCTCCTTTTTGTGTGTAATTTGCTGATTTTATTTTGTCAGATTACGATGGTCGTAAGCATTCGAGGAAGTACGTGCGTCGATAAAGTTTGACTGCAACTTGCATCAGTGTGATGCCGGTGCAGTCTTTTTATGGGAGTGTGATATTGGCTCGAGTTACTTTGCGGACAAGGCGCGCCAGTTTCCGGGAAGAAGGTCTGCGTAGTCTTTCCCTGCCTGTTCGTATTCCGGGATCCGGCGCAGGGCATCCTCAAGCCACGCCCGTTCATTAACGCCGTGTGCCTTGCAGGTGGCAAGCAGGGAGTAGACCACGGCTGCCCTCTGTGCGGCGTCGTCGTCACCGCAGAACAGATAGTTCTTGCGCCCGATGGCCAGAGGCTTGATGCTGTTCTCCACCATATTGTTGTCTATCTTGTAACGGCCGTCGGTGACGTAGAGCGACAGTTTTTTAAGGATCTTATAGGTGTAGGAGATGGCCTCCTCCATCAGAGACTTCGGAGGGCACTTGAGGATGCTTGCCTCCATCCACGTCTCGAACTTCTTGATTTCCGGATAAGCCTTTTCCTGCCGCAGGGCCTTCCTGCGCTCATGGTCGGGTTTGTTGTCTGCCGCGTCAAGAGCATCCGCTTCTGCTTCCACATCATAGAGCCGCCGGATGTAGGACAGGGCTTCAAGCGCCAGCTTCTCATTCTCCACCTTGGCCTCGAAGAACCTGCGCCTTGCGTGGGCCCAGCAGCCCAGGAGCTTCTTCCCTTCCATCCCCTCGAAGTGTTCGTACACGATGTAACCGTCGCTCTGGATGGCTCCGGTGAAGTCCTTCAGCAGACCCATGGCCACGCGGGTGCTCCTGGAGCCATGTTCATAGAAGAAGAACCTGTCTCCCGTCATCACGTTCACCACACTCCATACATATCCCTTCACCGCGCGGTGCTTTTCATTGTCTATTACCGGCAATGTGCTCTCGTCCACTTGAACATAGTCGCAGGCGACGATGCAGCCGGCGTCTTGGATCATCGATTATTCCCTGAATGGTGTCCACAGGCCGCCACCAGCTATGGGCAGGAACCCATCCGGAACCTCTGCCCTGGCGTACTTCCGCTTCCACCAGAAGTACTGGTGCTCTGGAATGCCTTTCTCTTTCAACAGGGCCTTGATTGCTGTCCCTTTCTCCCGGGCCTCGCCCTGGATCTCTTCGATTTGTTCGCGTGTAAGCATGTCAGTTTATATTAGTGGCGCAAAGTTATATACCACTTAATCAAACTGACAGTCGTACTTTATCGAATGCTTACAACGGTGGTGGCTCTGTGGCACTTTGATGAGGTGGGTGGTGTTGTAGCCACGGTGCTTGTCCTCGGCGACGTATTGCGGCACAGAATATACCAACATAGCCACCCCCAGCTTTCGGAGGTTAGCCATGATAATGTCTCTTACGGACCACTTATGCTCAAGTATCCATTACTGAATTGCCTCAATCTGCTCCTTGGAAAGTTTGGTGTACAGCTTGATCTGCTCAATCGGCATTCCACTGGCAAGCAGAGCCTTGGCCACGTCTAGTCTGCCTTCAATAATTCCTTCGGCCTTTCCTTCAGCTTTTCCCTTGGCCATCCCCTCGGCCTTTCCTTTGGCCATACCTTCAGCCATACCTTTAGCCATACCTTCAGCCATACCTTTAGCCATACCTTTAGCCATACCTTCAGCCATACCTTTAGCCGTCCCGTCAGCGATCCCCTTTGCCTCTCCGTCGGCGTATCCTTTCTCGAAGCCCTTGCGCTCGGCGAATTCCCGCTGCGCCAGAATGTCCCACTCGTTCATCTTGTCAATTTCGTATTTAAGTTTCTTATCCTTGTCGAACGCCGCGACCTCGCACGCCTCGGCGAGCCGTCTGGAAATTCCTCCGGCCTCCTCGATCCATTCGGGGACCCTTTGGAAGCCCTCACTGTTCCTGAATATGTAGAACAGCCTGTCGAACTCCGTCACGCACTCCTCCAGCGTCTTGGTGAACAGTGTCATCTCCACAAAGATAACACTAATTGTCTGATCCGCAACCATTCCGGTGCGTTTTTCGGAGAACCGCCAATACGAGATGAAGTGGTCGGTGTCCCAAAGGGACTCGTCATCGTGCTTAAGGCGGTAGTTCAGGAACGACACCACATAGACCGGACGTAGTCCCTTGTATCGTTCCCCGTCCGACAGTTCAAGATGGTAGAGCCCCGACGCGTAATAGACGCACCTTTCGAAGAAGTTGTCCTCCTCGGCGGCCTGCATCTCCACAACAAAAGTTCTGCCTGATTTGTCACGGCAGACCAGATCCAGCACTGTCTTTTTCCCATAGGGTACATCCCGCCGCTGCTCGCGGTCGGAATATTCGGTGATGTCATCGATTCTGGCCTCTGAGGGTAGGATCATGTTCAGCACCCCGATTAGGATGTCCTTGTTGTTTTTGTCGGCGAACACCGCCTTGAATCCGACATCGCTCCTCAGGTTCACGAACGGAGCGAGTCCTTGTCTCTTTTCATTGAAATACATAGTTCAAATTT
>ERZ780100.656-NODE-656-length-15052-cov-3.071014_pt1 | contig 15052 bp, 6 predicted proteins | sample MGYA00511573_ERZ780100 | MGnify/ENA primary metagenome ERZ780100 (study PRJEB29588, sample SAMEA2161876) | human gut metagenome | biome: human gut; feature: human-associated habitat; material: faeces | place: Denmark | collected 2008/2010 ...
CTCTTTAAACAAGTGGCGAAACACTCAACGATAAGATGAGTAATCAAACATCTATCACAGTTATTATATGCTATAAAATTAAAAAAATCAAGGTGTTATTCAAAATTAAAATGATAAAACTTTGCCGATATTTTAGGCAAATTTTGATAAAAAATACTTTATTGAGTAATATTGTTTTTTGTTTTGCTCCTTATTTCAGACGAGCGAACACGGTTCGCCGTTACATTGAAATTGCATGAACAATTACAATGCTACGCTCTGGCATAATATGTTTTGGCATTGTACAAACTATCTTCACGAATGAAAATATTGACTTTTGGAGGAAATTGGATTATTATTTAAACTGTATAACTTTAAGTATGCTTATTTTTAGGACAGATGATTTGTGAAGGAGTTGAAAAAAGTGCCGGATCTTTCGATAATTTTCGATATGGGTGTTGTTGCACTGCGTTTTCTTATGCCTGTTTATGCAATAATAATTGTGTACCAGTGCTTTGCCGCAATGCGCCGTCGCCGCCGTCCCGAAACTCCTTTGATTTCACTTTTGAACCCTGCAACGGGCGAGATACTTCCCGTGCTTTTTTGGGAAAATTCAATCGGCAGAAGTAAAAGCAGTGATGTAACCGTTGATGACCCGACAGTTTCAAGAAATCATTGCGTACTCCTTCGCCGTAAAGACGGTTGGTATGTAAACGATACCGACTCAAAGAGCGGCACAATGCTCAACGGCAAAAGAACAAGAGGCAGAGCAAAGGTGCTTATTGACGATACAATAACAATAGGCGGTACAAGCCTTATAGTAAAAAGAGGCGAGGAGTTCCAACAGCCGTTGCAGTCGAGTTGGTTTTTCTCAAAGGTCAGCGATAAGCCTGCAATGAAATCGTGGAAGCTTATGCTTCTTATTACATTTTTTCACTTTTTTATGTGCGTTCAGGCAATGTTCTGGAATGACGGCACAAATACAATGGCTCCGCTCGTGCTGTTCGGCGCTCTTGCGGCTGTTGAATGGGGATTCTTCTTTATCTCCTATTTTGTAATCCGCAGAGTAAATTTCGAGCTTGAATCGCTTGCCCTGTTTTTGACGGGCATAGGCGTAATGATGCTTATCAGACAGTCGGAACGCTCGGCTTATGTTCAGCTTATTGCTGCCGCAATAGGTATGATTATCTTCTGCGTAATCATCAAGCTGATTGAAGATCCCGATAAGGTAAATAAACTCAGACTTCCGGCAATGATTTGTGCGGTCGGTCTTTTGGGCGTAACAATTGTATTCGGTAAGATTACAAACGGCGCCGCCAACTGGATTTATATCGGCTCGTTTTCATTTCAGCCGTCAGAGCTTGCAAAGATTATTTTCATCTTTATCGGCGCAAGTTCACTTGATGTGTTGATGACAAAGAAGAACCTGCTTGAGTACATTATCTTCTCGGCAGTATGCGTCGGACTTTTGGCTCTTATGGGTGACTTTGGTACTGCGCTCATCTTCTTTGTAACATTTTTGCTCACAGCGTTTATGCGCTCGGGCGATTTCAAGACGATTATTCTTGCTGTTGCCGCCGCAATTTTCGGCGTAACCTTTGTCCTCAAGTTTAAACCGTATGTTGCCGACCGTTTTTCGGGCTGGCGTCATGTGTGGGAACATACTCAGGACAACCTAGGTTATCAGCAGGCAAGAGTTCTCACATATATGGCAAGCGGCGGACTTTTCGGCGTAGGTATCGGCAATGGTTTTTTAAAGCAGGTTGCCGCATCCGAAAGTGACCTTGTTTTCGGACTTGTTTCGGAAGAAATGGGAGTTATCGTTGCGTTCACACTTGCCGTGGCAGTAGGTGCAATGTTTATTTATGCAAGGGCAATTACAACCCGAAGCAGAAGTACCTTTTATTCGATTTCAGCGTGCTGTGCGGCAGGACTTTTTGTCGTTCAGCTTTCTCTCAATGTTTTCGGTGCAACCGATGTCCTTCCGCTTACAGGCGTAACATTTCCGTTTGTGTCTGCCGGCGGTTCAAGTATTATGTCTTGTTGGGGACTTGTTGCATTCATCAAAGCCGCAGACGAGAGAACTTATTCGGTAAAAAGATAAGTTTAGTAAATTGAAAATGAAAAATTGAAAATGGGAAATTGTTGTCGAGAGGAAAAACAGCAAAATAAAATGCTCTATCTCCCGACCGTATTCATAGTGCTTTGCAAGCAAAGCCGCATTTTCTTTAATTTTTCGATTGTTCACTTGATACACAGGGTGGTGTAAGGTTTGAAAAAAATACTTCGCAGAAGTACACTTATATATATAGTTGCGCTTGCGTTTATCGGCGGACTCGGCTATCTTGCCTTTGAGCTTGTAACAGGGGCAGACGATTGGGTTGATCAGGCATATAATGCGCATATAGCAGGTGACGGCGGCCTTGCACAGGCAGGAGCAATTTATGACCGCAACGGCACGGCTCTTGCACAGACGGTTGACGGTAAAAGAGTTTATAACGAAAGCGAGAGCGTAAGAAAATCTCTGCTTCATGTTGTCGGTGATGACAGCCTTAACATTTCAACGGCTGTTCAAAGTATGTATCGTTCTCAGCTGATAGGCTATAACCTTGTTTTCGGACTTAATATGCCGGAATCATTGCGTGCCTCTCACGATATAAAGCTGACAGTCGATTCCGCAACCTGTGCGGCGGCTTATGATGTTCTTGCAGCTTATAACAAAAAAGGTGCATGTGTAATATATAACTACAAAACAGGCGAGGTTATCTGTTCCATAAGCACCATGGCTTACGATCCTCAGGCTCCTCCCGAAATTACCGAGGACAACGAAAGCGAATACGAGGGCGTTTACCTTGATAATGTGCTTTCGTCAACCTTTACTCCGGGTTCAATCTTCAAAATCGTTACATCTGCGGCGGCAATCGAGAATATTCCTGACCTTTATGACCGCACTTGGGTTTGTAACGGAAGTGAGAACATAGGCGGAAGTGAAGTTACCTGTACGGAAACTCACGGAACGCTGACATATAAAGAGGCAATGGCACATTCCTGCAATATTGTTTTTGCAAAGCTTGCCGTTGAACTCGGAAGTGACACAATGACAAAAACTGCCGAGAAAATCGGCATTAACAGCTCCTTTGATGTTGACGGAATTAAAACCGCAAAAGGTTCATATGATGTCAGCGATGCCAATGAAAACCAGCTTGGCTGGTCGGGCGTAGGTCAGTATAATGACAAGGTGAACCCGATGCAGATGGCAATTATCTGCGGTGCAATCGCAAACGGCGGTAAGGCTACAAACCCTACCCTTATCAAAGATGAGTCCATACTCTCCGCACTCGGCATAAACTACAAGAGCAGCGGACAGGAGCTTTTTTCATCCGATACGGCGACAAAGCTTGATGATGTTATGAGATACACCGTTTCGGATTACTACGGCGACAACCTTTTCGGCGGACTTACAGTCTGTGCCAAAACAGGTACGGGTGAAGTCGGCGATGATAAGAACCCTAACGGCTGGATGGTCGGCTACTCAAAAGATGAGGACTGCCCTCTCGCCTTTGCCTGTGTTGTACAGGATTCGGGTTTCGGTTTCCAATATGCCGGTCCCGTGGTTGAGGCCGCAATGATTCAGGCTGCAAAAAGCCTTGGAGCGTCTGCGGTGCAGTAAATTAAAATTATATTATTGAAAATACAGTTTGACCGATTTTTTCGGTACATTGAAAGGAAGAACCCTGATGAATTTTTTAAAGGCTATGTTCGGCAACTACAGCAAGCGTGAAGTTAAGCGTGTGCAACCAATCTGTGACAAGGTGCTTGCACTCGAAGATAAATATGCGGCTATGAGCGAAAGTGAACTCAAGAACCAGACAACAATTCTTAAAGAAAGACTTGCCAACGGCGAAACAACAGACGATATTCTCCCCGAAGCATTTGCAACCTGTCGTGAGGCAGGCTGGAGAGTGCTTGGTATGAAGCACTTCCCCGTTCAGATTATCGGCGGTATCGTTCTTCACCAGGGCAGAATCGCCGAGATGAAAACCGGTGAAGGTAAAACCTTGGTTGCTACCCTCCCTGCATACCTCAACGCTCTTACAGGCGAAGGTGTTCACATTGTAACAGTCAACGATTACCTTGCCCGCCGTGACTCAGAGTGGATGGGCAAGCTTTACAGATACCTCGGTCTTTCGGTCGGTCTTATCTGCCACGATCTCGATAACGAGGGCAGAAAAAAGGCTTATGCCGCAGACATTACATACGGAACAAACAACGAACTCGGTTTTGACTACCTCCGTGACAACATGGTAGTTTACAAGGAAAACAAGGTTCAGCGTCCGCACGCATTTGCGATTGTCGATGAGGTTGACTCAATCCTCATTGATGAGGCGAGAACTCCTCTTATTATTTCGGGTAAGGGCGACAAGTCAACAGACCTTTATGCAAAGGCTGACGCTTTTGCAAAAACTCTTAAAGTTCAGCGTTTTGCAGAACTTGACGCAAAAGAGGATATGGAGGAATATTACAAGGAAAACGACATTGATTATGTTGTTGATGAAAAGCAGAAAACAGCAACCCTCACACAGAGCGGTGTTAAGAAAGCCGAAGAATTTTTCGGTATTGAAAACCTTACCGATCCCGATAACCTTACAATTCAGCACCATGTAAATCAGGCTATCAAGGCCAACGGCGTTATGAAGCTTGATGTTGACTATGTTGTCAAGGACGGCGAAGTTATCATCGTTGACGAGTTTACAGGTCGTCTTATGTACGGTCGTCGTTTTAACGAAGGTCTTCACCAGGCTATTGAGGCTAAAGAGGGCGTAAAGGTTCAGAGTGAAAGCAAGACTCTTGCTACAATCACATTCCAGAACTACTTCCGTCTTTACAAAAAGCTTTCGGGTATGACAGGTACTGCTCAGACAGAGTCGGAAGAATTCCAGGAAATCTACAAGCTTGATGTTGTTGAAATTCCTACAAACAAGCCTGTTTTAAGAAAAGACCTCCCCGATTCGGTTTATAAGACAGAAAACGGCAAGTTCCACGCTGTTATTGATGCAATTGTTGAGGCTCACGAAAAGGGACAGCCTGTCCTTGTCGGTACAATTTCAATTGAGAAGTCGGAGCTTCTTTCAAAAATGCTCAAAAAGAGAGGCATTAAGCACAATGTCCTCAATGCAAAACAGCATGAAAAAGAGGCTGAAATTGTTGCTCAGGCAGGTAAACTCGGTGCGGTAACAATCGCAACCAACATGGCAGGTCGTGGTACCGATATTATCCTCGGCGGTAACGCAGAGTATATGGCAAAAGCCGCAATGCGTAAGCAGGGCTTTACAGAGGAGCTTATTGAAGAAGCTACAGGTTATGCGGAAACCGATGATGAAGAAATCATCAATGCAAGAAATACATTCAGAGAACTGAATGACAAGTATAAGGAAGAAATTAAGGGCGAGGCTGAAAAGGTAAGAGAGGCCGGCGGTCTTTACATTATGGGTACGGAAAGACACGAGTCACGCCGTATTGATAACCAGCTCCGTGGCCGTGCAGGCCGTCAGGGTGATCCGGGTGTCAGCCGTTTCTTCCTCTCAACCGAGGATGACCTTATGCGTCTGTTCGGCGGTGACAGAATGAAAATGATGATGGAGCGTATGAATGTTGCCGAAGATATGCCTATTGAGAATAAAATGCTCACAAGTATTATCGAGGGCTCACAGGAAAAGGTTGAGCTTCGTAACTTCGGCATTCGTAAGGATGTCCTCCAGTACGACGATGTTATGAACAAACAGCGTGAAATCATCTACGGTCAGCGTGATCAGGTTCTTAACGGTGAGGATCTCCACGAAACAATCCTCAAAATGGTTGAGGATACAATCGCAACTTCAATCAAGCAGTACCTCCCCGAAGGTCCTGCAGAGCATTGGAACTTCCAGAGTCTTAAGGATTACTATGCAGGCTGGCTTATCAGAGATGATTCTAAGTACGATTTCAGTCTTGAGGATCTTGAAAATATGGAACCCGAAGAGATTCAGAAGATGCTCGTTGACGATGCTCTTGAAATCTACAAGGAAAACGAAGAACTTCTTCCCGAGGAAACAATCCGTGAGATGGAGCGTGTTTACCTCCTCAAGAATGTTGATACACATTGGATGGATCACATCGATAATATGGATCAGCTCAAGAGCGGTATCAGACTTCGTTCATATGGTCAGCACGATCCTGTTGTTGAGTACAGAGTTGAAGGCTTCGATATGTTTGATGAGATGATTGAAAGCATTCGTGAGGATACTGTCAAGATGATGCTCATTATGCCAAAGCGTGTTTATGAGATTCAGAAAAGACAGGATGCAATTGCAGCGGCAAAGAGAGCAGCTCAGAGGGCTGCCGCAGCGGCAAAGTCTGCATCCGATGATGAAGAAGCTGTTGAACAGTCGGACGCCGTAAAGCAGGCGCTTCACCGTGAGCAGGTTGCTCAGCCTACAGAAACTTCTGCAGACGGTACGGATTCTGTCAACAAGACTATCCGTAAGGGCAAGAAAATCGGCAGAAACGATCCCTGTCCGTGCGGCAGCGGTAAAAAGTACAAGAAGTGCTGCGGCAGAGATCTTTAATATGTTTGCATAAAGCGGTTTGTATAATTGCGGTTTAAGTGAATTACATTTTGAGGGGCAGAGAGCAATACTCTGCCCTTTATTTGTGCCGAATTTTCAAGGTATTCGGTGATTAATTTGATGAGATATAGATATTGATTATAAAAATATATCTGAAAAATTCTGCAAAATGCTGGTTTTGGGGCATTTTAAAAGCAGCAATCGCAAAATAATACATATTTTCGCACGCACAGCATGGAGTAAACCTGCATAAAATTTTTGATATTTTTGAAAAAAGAATTAAAAATCAACAAATTTAGTTCTGAAATTGACTTTTTAACTGCCTGTTAAGGTTGTATAATGGGTATAATTTATCTTAAACACAAAAAATGGCGATAAATAAGTAATAAAATCACATTATGGTCAAAAATATTAAATCGTGCTTGCAGATATGCAAAACAGCCAAAAATATTACCAAAAGTTTGGCTGTATTGCCTCTACAAATATGCAATAAAATATTATATAATTGTATACAAGTAAAAAAGAAGAACAAATTCAAAAAATTGCGTTTCATAATTAGTTGGCAGATATGTTGGACTGTCCTATGCAGTTCTGTTTAATTGTACTTTGACTGCCAAAACAAAGTAATCGGCAATGAAGGAGAAGAAAAAATTATGAAATTAGGTAAAAAGCTTTGCATAACCGCAAAGAAAAGCTTTTCTCTTGTGCTTGCACTTACCCTCATGCTTTCGATATGTGCCGTGTCGGGTATGTCGCTTAATGTGTTTGCGGCAACATCTTTGGATCAGAAGATTTACATTAACCTGAACAAGAATAAGGAATGGAAAGATTTTTCTTCTGTTACATGTCGTTTTGCTCAGGATGACGGCACGGTTCTTAAAACAGAAAAGGTAAGCAAAGATCCTTCGTCGAGAGTTTTTGAAGCCACTGCACCATCCGGTGCAACAAAAATTGAGCTTTCTTCCGGGGTTAAATTTACTCTTCCCGAAAAGACTGTTGCAAAAGATTCCCGCCGTATCTATCTTAAGAACAGCAATAATACCTATAATGAGGCTTATGCATATTCTTGGGTAAACGATACTGACTCCAACGCAGAGTGGCCGGGTGTTGCAATGACTAAGACATCTTCAGACAGCGATTACTACTATGTAGATGTTAAGTCATCCCATAAAAATGTAATCTTCAGCAACAAGGGCGAAACACAAACAAGCGACCTCGGTATTAACGACTCATACAGTAAAGATAATGCTCTTTATGACGCTTCAAAAAGTCAGTGGACTAACCCGTTCATCAAGACCATCGACATTTCTGGTGCTTCGGGTGACACAGAATTTTATCTTACAACTGACGGCTCGTTCAAAGAAAGTAAATACCTTTCTGTTGAAGCTCCCGACAAACAGTCAAAGGCAACATATAAAAAAGTTTATGTTTCAAACGATGACTGGAAGTCGCTTACAAAGGTTTATGCAACTTTTGACTACAACGATGCCTATGAAGGAACAGTTGAGCTTACAAAAGACACCATAGACACCAAGGTAAGCGGTTCTGTGGTGTTCAAAGGTGAAATTCCGGCGGGTGCGCTTTTAAGATTCCATCCGAACGAACATAACCTCAACGGTGCATCTTCCGCAACATCATATCCGACAGATTCGGGATATGATGGTTCGGGCTACAGCAAGAACACGGCTACATATGTTAAGACAGCCAGAGGCGAAGGCTGGACAAAATTCTCGGAAATAGACAATGTAAACTATGGTGCTGTCGTTGAAAATTCATTCTCAAATAATCCTGACATCGTAGGCGTTGACGCAACATACTTTGACTACTGGTCTGATATGGAGCAGGAGAAAGGGTATCTTCAGTGTCAGGGTAACGACAATATGTATGACTATTGGTATCAGTTTGATAACTTCAACAGCTACATAAGCAACATTGCTTCAAACTGTAAGTCTGACTGGAAGTATCCTCTCTACTTCGGTAATATGTATAAGGATGGAGGACACTACGAAACATTTAAGACCCACGCAGGAGGACTTACAAACATCAACGATTATAATGATAACTATTACTATGCAGTAAACAACGCCAACGGTATGGCATGGGGCGACGGTAATTATAACCAGTCCTTACAGGGTCTTATGTACAACAGGCTTGACAGTAAGGGCAATCTTCAGGTTGCAAATGGTGTCAAGGCTCCTTACTTTGATGCTGAGGCACTTTCAACCGCTAAATATAATGATAAAAAAGTTGCCAATGTTTATAAGTCATCTTTCCCGTTCCGTACAACTACTGCCCCTGATGGTGTTACTACTTATGAATTCACTTCAAAAAATGCAACCGATAACATCTACTTTACATGGGACGGCCTTACACCTACAAAAATTAACTACGGTACGGGCGAACAATTTGGTGTACATGATGAGTTGTCAAAATTCGCCGGTGGACAAGACGGTTATGGTGTTTTCCCATTCAACAATACTCAGAACACATCAGCGGGCAAGGGTACTAACTGTAACCTTAACTATGGTTTCGGCATCAGACTTGATATAGACTTCAGAGTTCCGAAAGATGGTATGCTTGCAGACAACAAACCTGTAACCTTTGACTTCACCGGAGACGATGACCTTTGGGTTTATATCGGTGAAGATCCAACAGGTGCTAACGCAGAGCTTGCTCTCGACCTCGGCGGTGACCATAAAGAGGCAAGCGGTTCAATTGACTTTAATACAATGAAAGCAACAGCTAAAGATGTATTTGCCGACTACTCACCTTCATCATCGTCGACAAAACTTACAGTTCCGAGTGGTGAGTTTTGGGTTAAGACAGGTGATTATGCTAGCTTCTGTTTGAATGTTCGGCAGGATACACTTGTTGGTACACTTCATGACGATGGATATTTTGTAGACCCTTATGAAACATCAGACGGTTTTTACAAATTCAAAAAGGATCAACTTGGCAAAAATACAGAAGTTAACTTCTGTAAGTGGAAGAATATAAGTACCGGCGGCACGCTTAAAGCAAACCTTAAGCTTTCAGATCTTTACGGTAAAATGTGGAATGGTGACGGCACTCCGTATACCGGAGACGCTGTGTTACATCATACAAACCTTGGCACCGTTACAAAGGACATCAACAATGGTGTTCAGCTTGATCCTAACAAGACATACCATATGGTAGTATTCTATATGGAGCGTGGTGAGGCTGAGTCTAACTTCTCAGTAAATTTCACAATGACACCTGCTAACAATGACCTCAAGGTTACAAAGGCACTTGATACAGGCGATGTTGTTTCTGAAATTTCAGATGACCTCAAAGCTAATGAAACTTTTGATTATACAATCAAAGAGAACGGCAACGATACCTCCGGTAAAGGCTACAAGCTTACAAAATCAGACGAAAACATAAGCAATGAAACTCTTTCAAACAGCGGTTTCACACTTAAAGATAATTATATAGCTGACTTTGACAACTCATTCAAGACCGGCAATAAAATGAAGGTTAACGAGTCAACAAACAGCAGTAAGCTTACATACACAACAAACTGGGAGCTCGTTAACAACAGAGTCGGTTCAACAATCGATAGCGGTTTAACTACGAACTCGGAATTCAAGCTTGTAGATGACAAGGATGACAGTGCTTATGCACAGCTCCAGCTCAACTATACCAACAGTATAATGACAGCACCTCTTGAAATTTCAAAGGATGTTGTTGGTGAAGGCGGTAAAACCGATTACGATACAGATCAGCAGTTTACATTTGCGATTGCTCTCGACTTTGACGGCGACGGTTCAACCTATGACTACAAGACCTATCCTCTTGAGTATCAGCTCAAAGAGAAGGGCGCAAGTGATTATTCAAGCACAGCTTACCGCACACCCTTGGACGGTTCGTTTACAATCAAAAAGGGCGAAAGCATTAAGCTTCTCAATATTCCTGTAGGTGCAACCTATAAGATTACAGAGAAAAATGTTATAGGTTATGTTCCCTTCAAAGTAGGCGATCAGGACTTCAACGGTACATTCGTCGGTACTCTCGCCGAAGCAGGAAATGCGCTTAAATTTATCAATAAGGTTAATCCTACAAACATTGCCATTTCGGTAAATAAGACTCTTGACGGTCAGGCTTACAGCGGCAGCAAGTTCGTTTATACATTGACAGGTCTTGAATCAATGGATACAGCAAAACAGGATGCCGACGGCAATATTATCAAGACAAACAGCGCAAAAACAATTTCCACGAATTTGAAAACACCTGACGCAAGCGGTAAGGTTGAATTCAAAGACCTCAAATTAGTCACTGCGGGTGTTTACAGATTTAAGATTACCGAGGCTCTTGCCGAGGGTGAAAATGCATCCGATTATAAAATGGATACAAACACCTGGCTTGCCGAGATTGAATTGCTTGAAAGCGGTGAAGTAACGGCGGCTAAGTACATTAAGGTTAAGAGCTCAGATATTGAAGGCAAAACCGATGCTCAGCTTGCAACTTACTTCAACAATCCTTCTTCTGATAAAGCCGTGTTTGAAAATGAAACCACACACGGAAGTGCAACAGTAAACAAGAAGAATCAGACAGGCGGTAATGTAAGTGATACGGAATTTGCTGTGATGAAGGTATCCGAGGAGGGTATCTTTACTGCAGATGATATCAATACAATCATTAAAGATGCCTCAATGAAAACTCATATGACTTCTAAAAAGACAGACAGCAACGGTCAGGCTGTGTTTGACAATCTGACAATCTTCAAGGACGGTCAGGGTGAGTTCACAAAAACAAACGGTAATGTTGTATGGAACGAAAGTTCCGACAATTATATAACAGGTACTTCAAAATATCAAACATACTGTCTGTTTGAGTACAAACCGTCAGATGGTTACACCCCGAACTACACACTTTCCTACTTCACACTCCCTGTTAAGGGTGAGTACAATGTTACATATAATTATGTTGACGGTGCAATCACAATGCCACAGGCAAGCGGTGACGGTATGAACGGCTATGTTGTTCTCGGTTTGTCGGTTGCAGGTCTTGCGGTGACAATGTTCACGGGTTACGCAATCTATTACGGAAAAGTTCGTAAAAAACGCAGAGCAGGACGCAGAAAGTAACCCAATATGATTTAACTTGTTAGAACAGGTGATTTTTTAATCATATGTTTCTTTCATAGAAAACCTCTTTGACTGCTACGGACACCGTTGTTAGCCGGTGTCTGCCATGCAGCCACCCCAACCCGTTTAACCATTCGGTTAGAATATAATTACATATATTAAATCAAACACAAAGGAGAAAGAAAAATGAAAACTACAAAGAAAATCTTTGCAGCTGTTCTTGCAGTAATGATGATTGCTCTCATGATCCCATTCTCAGCAAGCGCTGCTACAACACTTACAGTAATATGCAACCCTAATGCCGGTACAACAGGTGATAAAGCCGACTATGTTGGTACCTATGAGTACAAATTCTTCAAGCTCGCAACGGTTGATACTACAACAGGTACAGTAACAGTTGAAGAAGCTTATGCAAGCAACACTGCCCTTGTAAACGCTCTCAACTCAACAGATACAGACAAGAGCAAGAAAATCATCACAATTTGTGATGGTATGTCATGGACAGGTACAGCTGATAAGACTGTTACATTCAAATATGACGGTTCAGCAGATGTTTCTACACAGGAGATTACAGACCTTGCAGACGGTATCTATTATGTATACTGCTCTAAGAAGCCTGGTACAGTTAAGTCTGTACAGGGTTCACTCATCTCACTTCCTTACTTCGATGGCAAAGACTGGACATACGATTATGAAACAGTAAACCTTGCTTCAAAGATTGATGTTTCAGGTATCACAGTTACAAAGACAGTTGCAGACAGCAATGTTGGTACACAGAAGAACGCTGATTACACACTTACAGCTTCAACAGCAGGTTCAACAACTAACAAGATTGCAAAGTATGCAATTGTTGATAACATGGACAACGCTCTTTCGCTCATTGACGGTACTGTAAAGGTTTACTTTGTTAAGGATGGTGCTGAAACATCTGCAGAGGACGGCGACTTCACAGTAGTTCCTAATTATGATTATAAAGATGCCACTGGCGTTGATGCAACAGCTACATTCGCAGTCGTTGCATCAGATGCACTCCTTCAGGGTGACAAGTTCTACGGTTATGACACAATCAAGGTAACATTCTCAGCTAAGGTAAACGCTGATATTGCTACTAAAGTTACTAAAGACCTCCCTAACACAGACGGTCTTTACTATGGTAATGAAGGCAACTTCACATACAAGCCAGGTAATGATACTGTAAATGTTGCAACTGCAGGTCTTGATGTAACAAAGGTTGACGGTAACACAACATCAACAAAGCTTGCAGGCGCTGAATTCACACTTTATAAGGATTCAGCATGCACCGAGGCAATCGTAGTTGAAGGTGAAACTGTTAAGGCAACAACAACAACTAACGGCAACGATAAGTTCTGCTATGGCACACACGAGTTCTACTTTACACCTGGCGTTGATTACTTTGTAAAGGAAACAAAGGCTCCTGTAGGCTACAACATCAACTCTACTATATTCAAAGTAACAGCTGTTGCAAAGGCATACACACCAGTTGGTACAGTTGAAAACGGCGCTGCTACAGTAGTTAAGGATTACCCTGTAACTGTTCCTCAGACAGGTGGTATGGGTACAATGATGTTCTATGTTGGCGGTGCAGCACTTATCGCTTGTGCAGGCGTTCTTCTCTTTGTTCTTAAGAGAAAGAAAGCAGCTAAATAATTAATCGAATATCTTTATCTTAAAATCTGTGATATGATATATGTAATTTTCAGGGGATGCGGCAACGCATCCCCGTTCTATTTTGGCTTTATTTAATGAATAATGAATAATTAAGGTGGCGGTGTTCCACACCGCATTTGTATATGCTAAAACCGCCTCCACCCGTCGCCAACGGTGCAAATTATATGTTAAATCAAATTTTATAAATGTTGCAAACCACCACAATGTTACGCTCGGGCGGAATATGTTTTGGCATTGCACAAACTATCTTCACGAACTGGGACTGCGGCACGCAGTTGCGATAAATAGTAAAATATAGTATAATAACAACGGAACAAAAACACGCAGAAAAGGAAATTTTTATGAAACGAAAGCTGTCAATTTTACTAATAGTTTTAATATTTGTTGCAGGAATCGGCATAATGAGCTATCCGCTTGTCAGCTCCGCAATTAATAACTATGTCAGTCGAAGCATGGTTAAGGAGTACACCAACAGGGTTGCTCAGATGCCGAGTGAGAAAACTCAAAAAATGTTTGAAGAGGCGACAAAGTACAATAACAGCCTTTCAAATAATATGATAATTACCGACCCGTTCGACGAAAAGGCTTTTCAGAAAATCGGTGCAAATTATGAGAAAACTCTCAATGTTGATGATAACGGTCTTATCGGCTATATTGATGTGCCGAAAATCAATGTTTATCTGCCGATTTATCACGGCACAAGCGAAGAGATTCTTTCTAAAGGTGCAGGGCATCTTCAAAACACTTCCCTGCCTGTCGGCGGTGCAAGCACACATTCCGTAATTTCTGCCCATTCGGGTTATCCGGGCGAAACATTTTTCGATTACCTCACCGATATGAAAGTCGGCGATGAGTTTTATGTTCATATCCTCGACAGAACGCTGAAATATGAGGTTGATCAAATCGAAGTTGTTCTCCCCTCGGAAATCAATTCCTTGCGAATTGTTGACGGTGAAGACCTTGTAACGCTCCTCACCTGTACCCCATACGGCGTTAATACTCACAGACTTCTCGTGCGTGGCAAGCATGTTGCATACGATGATACTAAATATGTTGAAACAGGTGTGTCGCTTGCGAAATTTGACAACGGTTACATATTCTTTCTCGGTTACAAAATCCCTTATGCAGTCGCAATCGGCATAATTGTCGGCTTTGTTGCACTTGTTGTGTTTGTGGTTGTATTTTTGCTCAAGCGTAAAAAGAAGAAGTCAAACGGTGCAAAACGGCTGAGAGATGACTCGGCTGACGAAAATCAGAATGATTCGGGCGGTGATTCCGATGATTAAAAAAATACTTACGGGTGTGGCAATAGCAATGCTCGTTGTCGGAATAGGTCTTGTCGCATTCCCCACTATATCAAATTTTATCGGAACACAGATTTCAAACGGTGAGGCTGACGGCTTTGATACCCGTGTTGAAGAAGCTGAGGACGGCTCTTTTGAACAGGCGGTCAAGGACGGCACGGTTGACGAAGATGGTTACAAAATTGACAGGGAAGGCAAGCGTACCTCCAAACAGCCCGTTGTTTTCAAGGCTGACCTCGACAGACTTTTCAATGACAGCGTTGCCTACAACAAAAAACTTGAAACGAACCAGTATGAAATGCTCCGCAACGATACCTATTCACAGGCTGCCGTCAATCTTGAGGATTACGGCATAACGGAAGGCATT
>ERZ780100.660-NODE-660-length-15019-cov-1.633788_pt1 | contig 15019 bp, 10 predicted proteins | sample MGYA00511573_ERZ780100 | MGnify/ENA primary metagenome ERZ780100 (study PRJEB29588, sample SAMEA2161876) | human gut metagenome | biome: human gut; feature: human-associated habitat; material: faeces | place: Denmark | collected 2008/2010 ...
TTATCTTTTCATTATTATAGAAACTATCACGCAAATGCTCGTTGATAGACTCATACATCCAATACTTAGCCTGTTCATTTCTGCGATATTCAAAATACCCATTCGCTTTCACAAAAGCGAAGTATTCATAGATCATATTCCAGATTTCTTTAATTCCAATACCATAAAAGCCGGAATACGTCATTACTTTAGGACTCCAGCCCGAATCAGGAGCAGGAAACAAATGTAAAGCATTACGGAAATGACTGGCAGCCAGTTTTGCTTTCTCAATATTGCTGCCGTCAGCTTTATTGATAACGATTCCATCCGCCATTTCCATGATACCTCTCTTAATCCCCTGCAATTCATCACCAGTACCGGCCAGTTGGATCAGCAAAAAGAAATCCACCATAGAATGCACTGCTGTTTCGCTCTGCCCTACTCCAACCGTTTCAACAAAAATCTTATCAAAGCCCGCCGCCTCACAAAGTATGATCGTTTCACGAGTCTTACGAGCTACTCCTCCCAACGAACCTGCTGACGGACTAGGCCGTATAAAAGACTTCGGATGGACAGATAGTTTCTCCATGCGGGTCTTATCACCCAAAATACTGCCTTTAGAACGCTCACTACTGGGATCAATAGCTAAAACAGCTAATTTTCCTCCCTTCTCAAGCACATGCAATCCAAATACATCAATAGATGTACTCTTGCCGGCACCGGGCACACCACTGATACCGATTCGCATAGAATTTCCGGAATAAGGCAGACACTTCTCTATCACTTCCTGGGCAATAGCCTGATGTTCCGGTTTTACACTCTCCACTAAAGTAACCGCCTGACTCAATACGGTCACATCACCTTTTACGATGCCTTCTACATATTCACCTACGGAAAACTCACGACGACGAGTTTTTTTACGTAGTTTCAAATAAGGATTCACAATAGATGGTTGCTCAATACCTTTGTTCACTGTCAATCCCTTATATTCTTCACTATTTTCAGGATGTTCCATAGCTATTTTTTTGAGGTTACTTTTACTTTAATAATTATCTTCGGATTGTTAGGATCATTGGTTATCATCAGGACACGCGGAGTACCCTTTACTTTCTTCAAATTTTGACCGAAAGCAGTAATCTTCAACTTGGTAGACGCACCCGGTTTCAAGACACGTTTCTTCAACTGGACCCCCAAAGCAGAATTGAACACCTGCAAATCACGAATTTCCAGATTAGATTTTCCTACATTTTTAATAATAATCGTATGTGCTTTCTTTTCATCACTTTCCAGTTCTCCCATCTGCAACTCTTCGGCAGAAAGATGAATGGCAGGCGGATTCAAGCGTTCCTGCTGACTGATATGTGAGAAATCCGGCAACAATACGGCAGAAACCGGAATTTCATTTTCTTCTCCCACCTTATCTCCCAGGAAACGGGAAAGATAAACAGACGCCGTTGTCAAACCCAGTTTAGGTAACTTTTCCGTATCAAGAGTTATCTTGATTTTACCTGTACGTCCTCTTCCCAGTTTTTCCGGAATGGCAACAGCACTGAGGTAAGGAGGCAAATGCATCAACACAGGGGTGTATAACCTATCTGACGTATTGGCAACCAACAGTTCCATAGTTGGTTTATCCCCTTTATTAGCATCTTCAAATTCTATTTCCTCCTTATTCAAACGGATAGCTCCAATCTGAAAAGGATGAGTGAAAGTATAGTTTTTAGGATCGGCAGTCACTTCTCCCCGAATAGCCAGATAGATAGGTTTATTGGAGGCATTGCAATAAATGCCTACGCTCTTCTGAAAACGTCCGATGGCTTTGGCGTCAAAAGTAGAACTGACACTCCCGGTCTTTCCCGGGGCAATCGGTTCTTTGGTCCAATCAGCAACCGTGCAGCCACAAGAAGTTGTCACATTAGATATCACTAAAGGTTTATCTCCTTTATTAGTGATTTTAAAGGTAGCCGTCACCGGATTTTTCCATAAAATAGTTCCAAATTCATGCGTTGTCTTATCAAATAATGCTTTGGGTTGTGCCTGTACTCCCAAAGTCACTCCCATTAACAAACTTACTATCAGTATAATATGTTTCATACAATTATTTTATGCTTTTTAGATAGCAAAGATAGACAAAAAACATCCTTTACCCATTTTTTCAGCCTATAATTTATTTTATCTTATGAATAACCTTTATCTTTGTCCCGCATTAAAAATCAGATAAATTATGAAAATAGTAAAACATTACTGGTTCATTGCCATTGCATTGATTACAATGATAAGTTTTTCTTCATGTGAAAGCGATGAAGAAAGAGGATTTGATATTTCAGGATTATACGGTAAGACTTGGTGGGGCGAAATGGGATTTGAGGATCCATACGGAGAAAGGCTTTACAATTATATTACAATCACCCCAGGTGCTTTCCCGGATCATGGTGTAGGTACGGAAGAACGCTGTTACTATGATGATGAACTTTATAGGGTATATAAGTTTGACTGGGAAATTCAAAACGGTTGGTTATATCTATATTATTCAGATGGTTATACATTTATAATTGAATATCCATCCGTTTCAGGCCGCTATTTTTATGGCACGGCTGAAGATGGTTTTGAAATAATGGGTGGACGGCAGAAGCATAAGAAAAAAAGTAAGTTAGCAAGCTAACTTACTTTTTATGAAATCACACAACTAATTCCAGACATTCTGTTTCTCTATTCCACCATCACCCGATATCCTCCCGTATGCCCTCCGAATTCCGGAGCATAAGCAGACTGAACAGTTGCAATTCCAGCCTGATATTCTCCTGTCCGGTTCACATACACCTGATACTCTATCACATAAGTTCCTTTTCTCATCTGATCGATAAAGAACTGGGTCGAAGCATCTTTGGTAGCCTGATAATATCCCAGCCCGTTGCTCCAACGAAATCCCGAAACTGCCTGTAACGGTTCCATACAAGCTGCACGGTCATCCTTGATCTGAACAAAATCCATATCACGGTCAGCCTTCACAGTCAGGCGAACGGTAATCTTATCGCCAACTTTCAATGGAGCTGATTCATTCAAAGCCTCATCCCCTTTATATAATTGACGGCTGACAGACAATCCGTTTCCCTGCCCGCTAATTTGATCCATACTTTCCAGATATTGGGCATAAACGGCTCCCCAACCCATTCCGGCTCCTTCTTTATCCACCCTTATTTTCTTGATATTCATCACATCACCGGACATCGTCTTCTTGATATAACCGATGGCATCATCTGCCGGAGTCCGGATCACTTCTTTACCTAAAGTAATCTCTACTCCTCCTGTATTTGCCAATAAATCCGAAGTTCCTGTAGCCATCAATACATACACCGCATCAGCCGTAGCTATCGGCGTTTCCCAAGTCTGTGTCTGTTTCTGCTTCAACAGCCAGCGTTTCATTTCATCAATAGCTTTCGTATCTTTTGTTATACGCTGTATAGCTTCCATAGCAGCCACTTCAGTCGGAATTTTATAACTGAACCATGAATATCGGGCTTTAGGAGTATCAAAGTAACGCCCCATTTCATCCGTCACAACAGAATACTCCATCAATGACTGCATAAACAACTTGGCCTCTGCCACCTTACCGGCTTGCTGCAAGATGATAGCTCCCAACGCCTTTCCATAAATCGTCAGTTCTTTTCCCTCACCGGACAACTTGTCTATGAAATACCGGTTCACCTTTTCATCAACCGGAGCCTTGCCATCCAAAGCGCAGATATACAAATACCTGAGAACCTGTTCTGACGGACGGATACCGACAGCCCCTTTCTTTTCAGCTTCTTTCATAGACTTATACTCTTCGGCAGCCTGCTTGCCTAAATACTCGAACCCTTTTTGAATCATAGGCTGCATCCGGCTGTCCGCCTCCTGAGGAGTCAATGCATTCAGCCGGACAAGCATTTCCATTACCTGAGTGGTTACATAGCGGCTGCCTTGCATACCTTTATACCAACTCCATGCGCCATCTCCATTTTGCAATTCTCTCAGTTTCTCTACAGAAACTGCCAGTCCGCTGTTCATTGTATTCAGGTCAAACAAAGTGGCGATACGCTGTTTTTGTTCGGCTTCATTGGTAGCTTCTGTCAGCCAGGGAGTTTCAGCCAGCAGGATATTTTTCAGTTCCTGATTCTTTTGCAGATTGCTCATAAAAGTCTCCTTTGTACCACCTTGAGCCTTCCAGCTATCAAAGACTTGCTTGATACGGGGATTTTCTTTGACTATACATGCAGCCAATGAATGGGCATAATAAGCGGTAGCCCAGGAAAGAGCATCTTCATTCTGAGGATTAGCCACTACAGGCAAAGCCTGCACGGCATACCAAGCCGGATGGGCAGTAAATTCTACGGTCAACCGTTGTTCGGAAGCCGTTTTGCTATGCTTGTTAAACAGATTTTCCAAAGAGAAAGTATGCACACCTTCCCCATTCACGTTCAGAGGAACGGTTTCCGTCACCCACTGTTTGTCTGTCAGAACGGGAATGTAACGCTGTTCTCCATCACTGAAGGTATCTCCATCCGCTACCATCCGGCATGCCATTACCGCATATTTGTCACTCACTTCAAAAGCAAAGTTCACATGCCCGGTTTCTCCTCCCTTCATATCGAACTTCTGTTTTTGTGAATAGAATACCTTTTCTGTTTCCGGATTAAACAATTCCATGCGGACAGTCCCTTTCACCCCCTTGTCCGACAGATTCATCAGTGAAGCGGCAATATTCGCTTTATCTCCCACGCGGACAAAACGGGGCATATTAGGTTGAAGCATAAATTCCTTGCTGGCAGTAGCGGTAGCTTCTATTTTTCCATAATCCACATTCTGGGTATGTGCCAAGCCCATAAACTTCCATCGGGTAAGGCTCTCGGGCAATACAAAGGAAATACTGACTTCACCTGTTTCATTGGTGCGGAGCTGTGGATAAAAGAATGCCGTTTCCGCAAAGTTTTCACGTATCTGTATATCACCTGTTTCTGCCAGTTCTTCAGAACTGCCCATTTCTGCCTTTTCCTGTGCAGACGTCTCTACCATTTCTTCCTGGAGCACCATATCAGTAACAGCCTCCTGGTTCATCACAGCATTTGCGGCACTCCTGCCTCTAATCTTCAAAGCTCCTGTAAGAGTGGCACGAGGACTGCCTCCGTAACCTACCACCACAGCCTCCATTCTTCCTGTAGATGGAATGATCAATTCACTATATTCCAAAGGAACCGCACGGAACCTCTTCAACGGGAAATCAACATACAAATAAGCATTCCGCATATAGGATGTATTCCAATAAGTCAAAGGAACCACATAATGAAAGTCCACTCCAAAGTCCAGCTTATGTGCACTATAGATTTTATCCAGAGAAGCATCATACATGGTAGCCAGCATTTCAGCCTCAGCCGGACGTCCATCCGGATAAAGTACCGTCAGTTTCCATTCCTCTTGCTGTCCCGGACGGAGTTTGTCACGGAACGTAGTCCATTTCAGCTGCAACTTCTTCTCAGGGGCCGGTTTCATAATCCGTGCATTATGACTGTAAAGTCTGCCGTCTTTCACAAATGCCATACTTACCAGAATGCCGTCACCATATTCCTTCTTATAAGGGAAGCGGAAACTGATCACCGAGTCCGAAAGCTGTATACGTTTGCTTTCCAAGCGCTTATTGCCTGCAAACACATCATAAAGCAGATAGACATTCTTTTCGCTGCTACCTATATATATAGTAGCTGGAGATGCTGCATCAAATTCCAGACCATCCTGATAGAACCAATCCGTTATCACGAAAGGCGGACGCTTGTCGTTCAATGAGAACAAAAGGAAATTCTTAGATGCCGTACACTCTCTGCCTTGTGTATCCTTAGCCGAAAGCTTCAAACGATAATTACCGGAAGGCAGGGCATAAATAGCCTCAGGAATAAAACTCTTGTTAGCTTCCACCGTACCGGTCAATACCTTTCTGCCTTCTTTTTCCTGACCGTCTTTCTGCTTCTCCATCTCGACTACCTGATAAGTAACCGGAGTATCTACCGGCTCACCCGAAAGATTCATGGCTGTCAGTTTTATTTCCAACTTCTTTTCTTTAACCCAATTATCGGGCAGATTATCCATATTCAGCACCATTGAAGTGCTTCCTAAAGGCAATGACAAATTAGCTTGCTGTGTCTCACCTGCACCATCCGTCACATCCGCCTGTATGTTGTACGTATAATACCACAACGGAGATTCTCTCCTGTCCGAGTCTATTTCAAAATGCACCGGAACGGTGAACTTACCATCCGCATCGGTCATTGCCTCTCCCTCCCAACGGGCTGAACCTCTGCCCATAAACCGCCAGAACCAAGCATAGGAACGGGATATATTATAGTGTACCCTGGCATTCTGCACAGGCGCACCGGCAAAAGTCTTTGCCATACCCGCCACTTCTATAGAGTCACCCACTTGATACTCCACTTTCACGGGTTCAAACGTGACATCAAAGGTGGGACGTTTATATTCTTCTACCTTAAAACTGACAGAAGTATCGGCCGCACGCAAGCTAAAATAACCGGTCAGGCAAGGAGAGGGCAAAACAAATTGTCCGCTGAACGAACCAAAACCATTCGTCCATACTTCTCCTTTTCCTGTTTCATTATTATTCGCATCATATAGGGATACCGTATATTTTTTATCCGCAAGCACACGCGTAGAATCCTTTTCCATTTCATAAGCCAAGCCGGATACATATACGGTTTGACCGGGACGGTAAATGGATCGGTCGGTAAATAATTGCAAAACTTCTTTTTTCTTGCTCTCTTTATAGTAATAATCGTTTTTCCAAAGATTCAAGATGGGCATCGCATTATCAGTCGCCGTATGTGCATTATACCAGTATTTGTTACTATTCAGGAAATCCAGTTTCAAAGTACCCTGTTTATCCGCCTGATAGGTCTGTTGAGGAGAATAGCCTCCTCCCTTCTCCGTATAAATGGTTACTTCCGCCTCAGAAACAGGCTGTCCGCTCACTGCATCTACCACCACCAGTTCCAACGTACCATCCGGCAAAGGACGATAAATGGTCTTTAAAGCGGTGACATTCATTAATGTTCCGTCCGAAACGCCCTTCTTCCCATCGGGCACTGCCTTTAAGAAATAAATTCCCGCTTGAGGAGCCTGTATGGTCAGGGTGGTATCGATATTCAAATAATCTGTAGTAGGTTTCAAAGAAAAATGCTCCTCGCGTTGCAAACGGGCATATTTACTTTCAAAATGGGTGGTTCTGTTCTGCAATACGGCAGAGGTAACGGGTAAATTCACCTTATATAACTGCAAAGTGATGCCGGTAAGGTTTTTATAATTTACTTTCACCGACTGCTGTTCACCAGGATAAGCCGTAGCTATTTCCAGTGAAAGGCTTGCATTCAGAATTTCCTTTTCTATATTCTTCAGTTGGTTGATACCTTCGTAACGGGGGTATCCGGCTATTCCTTCACGAACTATCCGCAAGCGCTCTACCTGATTATTTTGATACTGTAGGAATTGTGCCAAAGCCAGATAAGCTTCAGGGACTGTTTTCACAGCCGGATAAGTATGAGTGCGCTTCCGGAGTTCCTGTTGGCATACGTCATTCGAGAAGTTTCCGGAAAAATTGCGGTACAGGTAATTCAATGCATCCACAGCGGTCAGCAACCAACCCTCGCGCTCCATTTCCGTATCATATGCTTTCAGCAAGGACTGATAAACCTGCATGACAGCTGCTGTCAAGTCACAATCAGAGACAGGAACAAACTGATAAGTAACAAACTTATCCATATCCGTCATATCCGCAGGCAGACTGTTTGTCTGATTTGCTTTAGCAGCCGCCTGCCACCTGTACTGCTGCATGATTTGTATGGCACGACGTGCCAACAAGTTGTACAGATTATCACGAAAATACCGTTTACTAGCCTCTCCCACTCTCACCATAGATCTCAATTTCTCGACCGGGACAAGCAATAACCGGTCTTTATCCTTGAGAGAGGCCTGCAAATAGCCCAATCCCTTTTTTACGTCGGCAGACATGGTCATTTCACCCAGAATGGAATACAATATAGCTTTGTCTTCCACACTGCCGGTTTGGGAAGCCCATTGTTCCAAACCATTCATATCTACCTTCAAGCTATCGGGAGTTAAAAGGGAACGGTACTGCATGGCAGTGAGATAGGCTTTCATCATTTGCGGTACATTCTGTTCCGCTTTTGCTTTATCATAGATTTTCATTGCTTTGGAAATGACCGATTGGGGCAGATCCTTTCGTTCCAACACCTCCAGTTCTTTCCACAAATTGTCATAGGTTTGTGCCTGTATAGGAGCAAATACGCTCATTACCAGTAACACTATCAAAGATAAATAACGAATTTTCATATCTACAATCTTTTAGTTCATACTAAGTCTTCTGTAACAAAGAAACGAAATAGATGTTTAAAGACTGCATACGTTTTAATTAAAATAACTAAAACAGAAAAGGAAAGATCTTTCAGCGCAGCCAAAGCAAACGTTGCAGCACCAGTCTTTTATAGGGTTTCTTCATGTCTTCGGGCAGGAAGGAAACATCTATCAGTTCCATCCATTTAATGATGGAACGTCGGAATTTCCGAGCGATGTTCTCTATTACCTTGCCACTGACCCCCGCTGCGATTATCGACTTCTCGAAATCGCTTCTCCATATTTTCCTTTTTTTCCCATTAAGAGTCAATGCCAGTTCCTCCGTATCCTCGGGCATGACAATAACCGTGGACAGCAAATCGTATGCAGGCGTCAGACTATAGCCCATCCCCGTGTCATACAATGAAAAGTTCTTCAAGTGCATATCCGAGTTTCCCACAATCCACGAGAACACCACCACTTCCCAGAAATTCACCAAATCAAGCTGCGGCACTGCAGAATACTTCTTGATAGTCTTGGCTATCTGCTCATACGAGCCCTTATATTTGTATTCGGTGAGACGTTCCGTCAACTGGCACATGTCCTCCATGGCAATCTTTCCACCATCCGGGCGACGGTCTATGCGCCGGGTGATGTATCCCAATTCGCCATCGGCAAAACGCACCAACCCGTGGGGAACCACCGCTATTTTGGCTGCTTCCGCCATGTGCATGGTCAAATCCTCCAGCTCAGGTAATGCGCGGTAAAAATCAGTCTGGGGCTTTAAAATAAACTTTCCCCACAAGCCCACAATAGTAAAACGGTCCGGCTCGTTCTTTCCGCCGGGATTCACATCGAGCGACAATTTGGCCTGCACACCTGTCAGCGTATTCTGTGCCCTCACTACCTGTTTGGCCAGTTCGCCTATTTCACTCCGTACATAAGGCAACTGAGGCGCCTGACGAGTACCGAAAAGTTTCCGGGCACAAGCCGGATGATAGTCCACCTGTCCTTCCTTCAGTTCCTTATAACAATACAAACACCTTTCCATCATGTTTCCGGTTTATCAGGTTCATCCTCTACTACACTTACTGCCCCGATGCAATCCTTGCAACAGGCCAGCAACAGCGACATACGGTCGCGCCGATTTATCTTCCAACTGTTTTCGGCAATGTTCAGCAACCATCCTTCGGGTATCAGGCCGTCAAAGAACGGGAACAAGACGGTGTCGTGATAGGGTTTGTCCGTCAGTGGCAGTGTCAGACTGACGGCTTCCGCCTTGCCGGAACGCAAGAATCCGGCATCATAGGCAAAGGTGAAACCATTCTCATCTTCCGTCAACAACCCTGCATAGATATCATTCAAGTATATTTTTCCCCTTCTCATGCGCTATGCTCCTTTCCTAAGGGCACAGCCCCTACTTCATGTCCGAAGAGGGCAAGCACCTGGTTTACCTTGTCTATCCGCAAAGTCTGCTTTCCTTGCTCCAACTCGCGCACAAAGCGAAGCCCCACTCCCGCCTTAGCCGCCAAATCTACTTGCGTAAGTCCGAACCGCTTACGCATTTCTTTTACAAACAATGACAATGAATCACTCATAATTACACCCTTTAGGGTACAAATATAGCAAAAGCTTCGACAATTACACCCTAATGGGTATAATTTATTAGTTTCTTTCGTATAATATACCCGAAAGGGTGCAAAGTATTAGCCCGGGCCGACGCATTACGGAAAACCAGGAGTATTCAGCAAATTTGTGATACAAGAAAAAAGGAAAGGAAAATTCCTTCAAAAGCTTCAGCCTCTCCGCAAACCCTTTGCCAGTGGGCATTCCGGCTGAAGAATTACACCAGAAAAAGCTTCAGCCCGAAGAAAAATCCTTCAGCCGCATCCTTTGAGAGTATGCATACTCCGCACAGACTGGTTCCCCAATGCTTCAAAAGTCCTATATCCAGGCATTTGTCACCGTATCGCACCCCTAAATAAGCAAACTGACACAACCGGAAACATATTCTCTTTCATCAGGATAAGTTTGTATTTTCCGTCCATCACCTAGGTGAACACGCCATCCCACTCTGGTGAAGATCCGTTGTCACCTGTGTGAAACGGCTGCTTCACTAAGGTGAAGCAATAAAGCCATTACGGCACAAAGCAAACTCTTCCTAATAGTAACATCATTTCCAACAGGTATAAAAGCACTAGAAAAAATGAACTTACACAGAGACACATCCCGAACAGCCAAAAACTGAAGCTTCCATAATCGAGCTGAAGAAATTTCCAAAGGCAATCCTTCAGCCGCTTCGCCCTATTGACGGGCTTTTGCGGAGAGGCTGAAGCTTCTGAAACAAAAAACAGGGCAATGTCCCCGGAGGCACTGATAATCACCTCAATGGTAGCAGAAACCGACAAGTGTACACATGAAGCGGCAGTTTCCGAATAAAATAAGCCCTCTCCCGCAGTATATAGCCGGAAATATCGTATATTTGCTCTGTACAAAAAGAAATGAAACCACTATGAAGAAAGAAGAATTAAGTCTGAAAGCCATTGAGCTTTCTATAGAGAATGTGGCAACCGGCGCCGGCCTTTTCGGAGCCGTTATCGCCAAGGACGGAGAAATTATCGCTACCGGAGTCAATCGTGTCACTTCACAATGCGACCCCACCGCCCATGCGGAAGTCAGCGCCATCCGTGCGGCGGCAAGCAAACTGGGAACATTCAACTTGAGCGGATGTGAAATTTATACTTCGTGTGAACCGTGTCCCATGTGTCTGGGAGCCATTTACTGGGCACGGCTGGATAAAATGTATTATGCAAACAACAAGACGGATGCCAAGAATATAGGGTTTGACGACTCTTTTATCTATGATGAGTTAAGGCTGAAACCTTCGGCACGCAAGCTGCCTTCCGAAGTTCTTTTGGCGGAAGAGGCGATAAAGGCATTCCAACAATGGACAGAGAAAAGTGACAAAGTGGAATATTAATAGAAAGGCGCGGACGAAATCCCTATCATCCGCGCCCGAAATCTTTATAAGATCTTAAAGACTATTCTTTTACCGGCGTATTTTCCAACGTAGCTACTACGAAATCATAGAACTTACCTACAGAAGGAATAAAGCAGCGTTCATCCGGTGAGTGAGGAGAACGCAAGGTAGGACCGAAAGAAATCATATCCAAGCCGGGAACTACCGCACCGATGATACCGCATTCCAAACCGGCATGAATCACTTTCACAGCAGGTTCTTTACCGAATTGTGCCTGATAAGACTCCTTCATCGCTTTCAGAATAGGAGAATCCACATTGGGCTCCCAGCCTGAATAACCACCTGAACGGGTCACTTCCATGCCTGCCATAGAGAAACAGCTTTCCAATGCAGTATTCAGATAATCCTTCATCGAGTCACGCGAGCTACGGGCCAATATCTTAATCTCCGCCTTACCACCGCCTATAGAAACAATAGCCAGATTAGAAGAGGTTTCTACAGTATCGGGGATAGTAGGAATCATACGCATTACCCCATTTTGACAAGCATAAATGGCATCCACCAGATTATCTTTGATTTCATCGGGAACCATCATCTTCGGCAATTCCACACGTTCTGCCTTGAAGCTGATCGGAGTTTCGTGTACATGATACTCTTCATTCCACAATTCTTCGCACTCCTTCACATAGTCCAGTACGTCCGCTTCTTCATCAGCCGGCACTGTAATAACGACTTCACATTCACGAGGAATCGCGTTACGCATATTGCCACCTTGCCAGGAAACCAGGCAAGCCTCATCGTAAGTTATCACCTGATTCATGAAACGAGCCATCAGCTTGTTAGCATTGGCACGTCCTTCATTGATTTCCAATCCGGAATGACCACCGCGCAGCCCTTTCAAGGTAACTTTCAAAGCGATGTCAGCCGGATCTGTTTCCACTTCTTTATATTCCAACACAGCTGTCAGGTCTTCTCCGCCTGCACAACCGATATACAATTCTCCTTCTTCTTCCGAATCCAGATTCAACAGAATATCACCGTCTACCGTTCCCGGCTTTAAGCCGAACGCACCAAACATACCTGTTTCCTCGTCGGCAGTAATCAGTGCCTCCAACGGACCATGTTTCAGCGTTTTATCTTCCATGATAGCCATGATAGCGGCAACACCCATACCATCATCAGCTCCCAAAGTCGTGCCTTTAGCTTTCACCCAATCTCCGTCAATGTAAGTTTCGATAGGATCATTTTCAAAATCATGCACTGTATCGTTATTCTTCTGAGGAACCATGTCCATGTGTGCCTGAAGAATCACCTTCTTGCGGTTTTCCATCCCCGGAGTGGCAGGCTTGCGATAAATGATATTACCGGCTTCATCCTGGAATGACTCTACGCCTACACTTTTTCCAAAGTTCAGCAAGAACTCTTGAACCTTCTTCAAGTAGCCCGAAGGACGGGGAACCTGAGTCAATGAATAGAAATGCTTCCACACATTCTGCGGAGCGAGAGAGAGAATTGTACTCATAACTTCTTAGTTTTATTTGTGAACGGCAAAGCCGCTAATCCATATATACCCAACAAAATTAATAAAAAAGTTTGTATTCCATGCACTAATAAGGCAAAAATTCCCGCATCTTCTTTTCCTACTCCATAGAGCATCATCATCGTTATGACAGCAAAATGCCACGGACCCGCCCCATTAGGAGTCGGAACCACTACCGCAATGCTACCTACGGCAAACATCACCAATCCTGCCATCACACCTAAATCATCAGAAAAATCGAAACAAAAGAAGGAAACATAGAATTGCAGGAAATAGCAAGTCCAAATGCCAACGGTATAAAGAATGAACAGAGGCATCCGCTTTACATGACGCAAAGACAGCACACCCACCCACACATTATGGAGAATGCCTTTCACTTTGGCAAAGACCGTCACATTCCTGATCAGAAAAAAGGCCAGTACCAATACAGCCAACACACAGATGATAGTAATATAGAAATGCCCCGAAGTAAAGACCTGTGCCAAAACCGTGGTATCCGTGCCGGTTTCTTTAAAAAAAGTATCGAACACTCTTGCCTGCATTATAAGAGTTACCCCTGTAATCAACGACACACACAGCGTATCAATCAACCGTTCCGCAACCACCGTACCCAGCGATTTGGAAAAAGATGTACCATCATATTTAGCCAACACCCCGCAACGGGAAATCTCACCTACACGGGGAACAACCAAGTTGGCGGCATAAGACACAAAGATGGCATACACACAATCGGATGTTTTGGGATGCTCGCCCAACGGAGCCAGCGTAAGCTTCCACCGCCAGCCACGAAAAATATGACTAAACACGCCAAACACTAATGACACTAACATCCACCAATAATTCATTCCTCCATCCAAGACCTCCCATACCCGGGAAAAATTGAATCCGTGATACATCCATATCAGTATCGCAGCCCCCAAAAATAACGGAAATGCAATCTGCAAACCTTTATTTATAATCTTTTTTAATCGAGTTCGTTCCAAAATCTGTGTATATTAATTTAGAATGTTTACCTTTGCACGATGCAAAGATACTATCTTAGCGAAATAAACCTATTTATAAACGATAGAAAAATAACGGAATGGGATTAGTAAAGCCAAAAAAATTTCTAGGACAACACTTCTTGAAAGATCTCAGTATTGCAAAAGATATAGCCGATACGGTAGACGTGTGCCCTGACTTGCCAATTTTGGAAGTAGGACCGGGGATGGGGGTACTAACCCAGTTTATTATGCAGAAAAACCGTGCGGTAAAAGTGGTGGAACTGGACTATGAATCTGTAACCTATCTCCGTGAGAACTTTCCTGCCTTGGAAGATAATATCATTGAAGACGACTTTTTGAAACTGAACCTCGAAAAATTATTTGACGGGAAACCTTTTGTTCTGACCGGCAACTACCCTTATAATATATCCAGCCAGATATTCTTTAAAATGCTGGATTACAAAGACCTGATACCCTGTTGTACCGGAATGATCCAAAAAGAAGTGGCCGAACGCATTGCCGCCGGTCCCGGAAGCAAGACATACGGCATTCTCAGTATCCTGATACAAGCCTGGTACAAAGTAGAATACCTGTTCACCGTACACGAACATGTATTCAATCCGCCTCCCAAGGTGAAAAGTGCGGTCATCCGTATGACACGCAATGAAACGACGGAACTGGGATGCAATGAAAAATTGTTCAAGCTCATTGTAAAAACAACATTCAACCAACGGCGTAAAACTTTGAGAAATTCTATTTCTTCCATTTTAGACAAAGAGAATCCATTGAGCGCAGACCTGATTTTCAACAAACGCCCGGAACAGTTGTCTGTATCAGAGTTTATCGAACTGACTAACAGAGTGGAAGCGGCACTGAAAAATAAAACGGATATAGTTTACAGTAACGATATCGCCCGGAAAGGAACAAACAAGAAAGAATAACACCTATTTATTATATTAACGGAAGAGTAGGATGAATAAAGAGGAATTAGAAAAAGTAGAGCAGCTGATCGAGCAAAAAGACTCAGAGCAACTTAAGGACTTGCTTGCCGGTCTACATCCTGCCGACATAGCAGAGCTGTGCAATGAACTGGATGCGGAAGAAGCACGGTTCATATACCTGTTACTGGACAATGAGACTGCCGCCGAC
>ERZ780100.674-NODE-674-length-14800-cov-3.736860_pt1 | contig 14800 bp, 10 predicted proteins | sample MGYA00511573_ERZ780100 | MGnify/ENA primary metagenome ERZ780100 (study PRJEB29588, sample SAMEA2161876) | human gut metagenome | biome: human gut; feature: human-associated habitat; material: faeces | place: Denmark | collected 2008/2010 ...
AGTACGGTAGTGTTTCCGTCCTTTTTGGCGAAATCCATAGCCACTGCCACTGCCTTGTCGAAAGCATCGTACTCTGAAATAACGCCCATCGGGTCATTGCTGTGAGCAGCATAGTCCACCTTGCTGCCCTCCACCATAAGGAAGAAGCCGTTCTTGTCCTTGGAAAGCAGGGACAGCGCCTTTTCTGTCATCTCACAAAGTGACGGCTCCGCGAGAGTATCCCTGTCCAGATCGAAAGCCATGTCCTCGTCAGAGAACAGCGACCAGACAGGAGCCTTGTCTGCAGCCCTGAATGCAGGAACATCCTTTTCAATGTAACTGATTCCGTTGTCATCCAATATGGACTTCACGTCATCATCCATATAGTTCACTCCGCCGCCGAAAACAACATCCACACGATTTGATGCCATCTGTCTGATAATGTTGTAGTTGTCGCTTCTGGACACGGTGTGCGCTGTAGTTGCGCCAGGTGTCGCATGTGTGGCAATGACGGTCACGACCAGTCCTGTGGACTTGTGTCCGAGAATCTTGGCAGCTTCCATAACAGTAGAAAGAGGCTGCCACGTGCTGTCTGCATTGACATTGACAAGATCCTGGCCCTCATTTCTTGCAGGATATACTGACAGATTCGAGCCCTGAGCCTTGTAACCGGTCATAAATGAGGTCATTGCAGCAGGAGATGCGGCAATCGGAGAGTCAGAGCAGTTCTGTCTTACCAGTCCGCAGAGATACGGGTCTGTCGCCAATGTGACAGTACCATTCTGAGGATTCTGATGCTGTCTATACCATCTGACAACGGAAAGGACGCTTGTAGATGTCCCGTCCGGAACCATAAGTATCACATTCTTGGTAGGTTTCACCTTGTCCTGACGTGTGCAGGAAACAGGAATCATCGCTATCGCCAGCAATGAAATTAGAATTATCCGTTTTACTGATTTCATATATATGGTTTTATAATATTATTATTCCAGATGGTGTCTGACGTGGCAATGCCCTGAGCAACACTGTCCCGTCCGGAGCGCCAGCTGACTTGAGCGCGGCGGATGCTGAGCCATATGCAAGTTCAGGCGTATTATTATGCTCGCTCAAATGGCAGAGAAAGACGTTCTTCAAGCCGGGATGGTAGAATCCTCTGATGGCATTGGCACATTCGTCATTGCTGAGGTGTCCGTGTCCCTGGCATATACGCATCTTTAGCTCATGGGTATAAGGACCGGATATGAGCATATCCATATCATAATTCGATTCCACCACCACTGTATCTGCCTCGCCGGCATACTTGAGAGCCTCATCGGTCATACGCCCCAAGTCAGTCATAATCACGAACTTGCGGTCGCCGGCAACAATGTAATAGCCGACCGTCTGGGTCGCATCGTGCGGCACCACGAAATACTTTACCCTGAACCCGTCGATGTCGTTCCACGCATCCTGCTTGAGTTCACATCTGCATTGACCTAAATAGGGTTCGCCGAAGGAATGGGCAGCGAGGGCCGAATGCAGTTCCGAAGTCGCGTAAACAGGCTTCTTCAGCCGCTTGCAATACGATGCGAGGCTGCGGATATGGTCCATATGGTCGTGGGTGATGAGGACCGAACTGAACGAATTCTCGTCGAGAGAATTGGCCTGGAGCACCTGTTTCAGTCTTCTCAGGCTCACTCCCGCATCTATCAGCAACGCATGTGGGGTTCCGTCGGAATCCGTGTGCTCGAGATAATAGCAATTTCCGCAACTGCCGCTTGACAAGCTTAAAAATCTGAGCATTGTGTATCCTCCTTCAATGAATTTTCCAACACCTCTCTCAAATCGGTTCCGTATTTGTATAGCACTGCATGCATACCTGCATTGACGGCAGCATCGACATTGGCTGCGGAATCATCGATAAACAGCAGTTCCTCAGGTTTGAAGCCGGTTCTGCGTATCGACTCCCTGAAAATCTCCTGTCCAGGTTTGAGCATTTTCATCTGATATGAAAGGAATTCCTGTCTGATGCCGGTTTTCCAGTCAAATCCGGCTTCCTCTATTATCTTGTGACAGAAGCGCATGGAGATTCCATTGTTGTTGGAAAGGAAAAACAGGTCGTATTTCCCGAAAAGCTCCGTCAGAAGCTCAGCCTTGTACTTGGGCATCCCGACAAGCAGTGCGCCTACGCATCTGTCCACGTCCTCAGGAGTGCTGCCCGGACGCGAATCCTTCAGGATGTACTGCCTGAATTCGTCGTCAGAGACCTTGCCCTCCTCCAAGTCAGAATATATGCCTTTCTGATGACACGGGTCGAGAAGCTCGTCGATTTTCGTGTAGCCAAGCACCTCTTCATATACCTTCTTGTCCCTTTCCACATCGACGTCTATCAGCACGCCGCCTATATCAAATATAATTCCTCTTATCATGATTCCATTACTTTTCTTCGCTCTCGCAATATTTCTTGATCACGCCGTATGCGTCGCCCACTCCAAGCTCGCCGGCACGGGACAGGTCAATGCAACCTTTCTCCTTGTCCTTCAGATAGATAAGGACCAGTCCCCTGTTGAAATACGCATCACCCATATAAGGATAAAGCGAAATCGCCTTGGAGTAGTTCCCTATCGCCTCCACATAAGAAGAAGACAGACACTGGATATTCGCGAGATTGTAATACAGATACGGTATGTCGTCAACTATGGACAGCGACTCCTGCATATCATTTATCGCATCAGTATAGTCATACTGGCGGCTCACCTGGTCCCTCACCCTCGCTCGGGTAGTTCCCTGGTCATCCATCGTCAGCGTCTGGACATTGTTCTCAATGGACGATATGAAATCTATCATATCCGCCCTCAACACGGCCCTGTTCATATAGTAGAACGCACGGTACAATGTAGAGTACTTGTCGCGGCTATCCGCATCCAGGGCATTGTCATAATGGGCCAATGCAGAATTGTACTGTTTTCCGGCAACATCGCTGAGCGCCTTCAGGAACTCGCCCCCTGCATTGTCCTTAGGCAGAGAGTAAATCTTGTCATGGTTCTTGCCGCCGGCCGAGAACTTGACAGTGTCGAGATTCGACAGCACCACTGGAACGGCTGATTCCCGCTCGAACTTGTCAATGAGGGCATTCTCGAACCTGTTGCGCAATGCGTACTGCACATTGTTCGACTCGTCCGCAAGACGGAAACGGTACAATGGTCTCAGGCGCACGTCCACGTCCCTGTGCTGGAGCATCTCGTCATCGAAATCCTTCTTCGCGAAATCGGCATCCAGAGACAGCAGCGAACTGTACTTCTTGGTCGTATCCGCAAACGAGGCCAGCCCCTCCCCTGTCTTGGCCCGATACTCGCTGACCTTACGGTTCGCCGTATCGTAGTCCTTCTTGGACTCGGCCTTCATCCCGAGCATGTTCTCCACATATGAACGGTTCATATAGGCCTTCGCGAAATCAGGATACAGTTCAATAGCCCTGTCATAGTCCTCCTTGGCATCGAGCCATCTGGACATGTTCACGAAATATGATGCGCGGTTATAGTACGCCAGCACATTGCCCGGATTGATGTTTATCACCCTGTCCATATCCTGAAGCGCCTCCTCGTAACTGCCTACCTGCGCGTAGATAAGGCTGCGGTTGTACAGTGTCAATGCATTGCCGGGCTCTTCCTCAAGCACCTTGTTCAAGTCAGCCATCGCCGAATTGTAGTCATTCTGCTCATAGAACATTATCGCCCTGTTGAAATATGCCAATGTACTGGTCGAATCCAGGCTTATGGCCATGTTCATGTCGGCAATAGCCTCCTGATATTTGTGCTGAGACGCATAGAGCCTTCCCCTGCGGATAAAGCCCTCCGGCTCGAAACGGTCCAGCGAAATGGCCTTGTTGTAATCGGCCAATGCCTTGGTGGTATCCTGAAGGAACAGCCTGCACGCTCCCCTGTTCAGATATGCAGACGGGTCCTTGGGCTCTTTCCTGATGTACTTGTCGAAGTCTTCCACAGCCTTGTCGAACTGCTGAGAGAGGAAATACGTCACGCCACGGCTATAGTAAAGGCCAATGTAGCCCGGTCTCAGGCCTATCGCGGTCTGGAGGTCGGCCAATGCCTTGTCGTAATCTCCGAAACGGCTTTCGGTAATGGCCTTGTAATGGTATCCGGACGTGAATACAGGATTCAGACGCACGGAAGTATTGAAATCGCCACGCGCTCCACGCAGGTCGCCCAGATTGTATTTGGCAATGCCTCTGTAAAAGAAAGTCCAGTAATCTGTACTGTCAATGCGGGCCAATATGTTGAAACTGCTTATGGCGTTTGAATACTTTCCTTCTGCGAGGGCGCTCCTGCCGCGGAAAAAGAACACGTCCTTGTCATACTGCGCAAAAGTTTCTGAAAAAGATATCAGAAACAGCAGAAGAGGTATCAGCACGTATTTTAAATTTCCGAATTTCATCAGGAATTCCTAATTTTGAAAGTTTTCTTGGACGATGTGAAATTTTACCAACATCTTACAAAGATAATCAATTATCATTCCGATACGGAGAAAAATGAGCAAAAAAATTATATTGTACCTGACATTGTCCGCATTGTTCCCGCTTATGGCACAAGCGCAATCCACTGTATCCATCGGGGCCATCAGCAGTTCACAGGCGCATAATGTGGTTTGGGAAAGCAAGTTATACAGACAGATAGAGTTTCTTTCTGATTCGCTTTGCGGCGGACGAGGCACCGGCACGCGGGGAAATACGGAAGCGGCTTCGTGGATCATCAGAAGATACCGGGACATTGGCCTGCTTCCCTGCGGAAAGCATTTCTCCACTCATTTCTACGAGCCGTTCGGCCGCAACATCGTCGGAATGATTCCGGCATCGAGCAAGAGACACCGTGATTCATACATAATAGTGATGGCGCACTACGACGGGACAGGCACACTGAACGGCGTCATGTACCCGAGCGCGGACAGCAACGCCTCTGGAGTCGTGGCAATGCTCGGCACTGCGGAAATGTTCGCTGCCATGCGTCACCTCGGCCGGGCCTATGACTGCAACATCATCTTCGCCGCTCTGGATGCCAAATCCAGCAGTATGAAAGGCTCCAAGGCCCTGTGGAAAATGATCAGTGAAGGCAAACTGACAGACCCTGTTACGGGCGAGCCGATTCCGTCGGAGAAAATCAGGCTTGCAGTGAACATTGACCAGATCGGCGGGACTATGAGCACGCTCAAATCCGGCAGGAAGGACTTCATCATTTTGCTGGGCAGGGATGCTCTCGGAGCGGAAAAATCCGACATCCTGAGTCTGTGCAATCTGAAATACGGGACAGACCTCGAACTCGGTTATGACTATTTCGGAAGCCGTGATTTCACCAATATCTTCTACCGCCGCATCGGTGACCAGCGCGTGTTCCTCGATAACGGAGTTCCGGCCGTGCTGTTCACGTCCGGCATCACGATGAACAACAACAAGCCCTACGACACGGTCGGTTCGCTGGACATGAATGTCCTCAAACGCCGTGTCTGGCTCATCTTCCACTACATCGAACGCGCGATGTTGTAATCCTTACAGTTCGAAAGAAGATTTATCAGGAAGGATGCTATGAAAGGCAGCCTCAAGATTCTGCATCACCTGCTCGTAATTGCGGATATGCACGCTGTCATTGATGCAGACCAGCTTGTATTTCTGCTCCCGGATGGCCTTTACAGCCTGTTTTGGCTTCACCATAAGCGGGAACATCTTCGTATCCTTGTAAGTGTTGTACGGCTCGAAATCCGACTTGCAAATCTGCCAGGTGCGGAAAAGTTCAGGAGTCAAGTCAGTCTCGCTTCTGAACGTATGTGTCGAAGCCTCTTCCAGCTCCGGACGGCAAGCATCCCAAACACTGGCGAAAGTGGATTTCAGATATGGCTGCGCGTTATGCGGAATCCTGATAGTCAGAAACTTGCCGTATGCACGAAACAATCTCGTAAGATTGGCCTTGCTTCCATACTCCGGAGAAAACCATTTGTCATGGTCTCGCTTGAGAATTTCCTTCTTGTCGAAATGCTTGTTGATTAGCCTTACATTGTTCCGCAGGGTCTTGGACCAGAGACTCAGGCCCGTATTCATACGGAAAACGGCGATATCATGAGGCAGTCCGTCGGGGGCAAAGAACCTGTCCGGCCCGGTAGGACTGGTCAGATAGAAATCATCATTGAAATAAACAAAATGCTCTGCCAAACCTGGGATTCTGTCCAGGTAAAACTCAAGGACCGTAGAATTGAATGTAGGCAGGTACTTCTCCGGGATATAGTCCGAATGGTTCACCAGATGCAGTTTCGGATTTGAAGTGTCGAGCCATTCCGGCTTCTGTCCGCAGGTAACGAAATGGATTTTCCTTACCCAAGGCGCGAACTTCTCCACGCCCCTGAACCAGTATTTCAGGAATCCGTAATCTCTGAAACGAGCCTCCGAATATTGGTTTTGTGAATTGTCGATAGTTCCTTTGGCTTTAGCGAAACTCTTCTTCCATTCCGGGTCGTTCATATCGACCCAAGTAATCACGAAATCTATATCCATCGCCTAATTGTTTTTAAAGTTTCGGGCGACCTGCCCGTTGCTGTGATTCATATTGTCCGGAAGGGGTCCGCGCTATTTGCAGACCATAATCTTCTGGATGAGGTCATCTGCCATTTCCATTCCGGTCGAGCCGACGCTGCCCAAGTTGCTGATAGTCTTTTCGATATCCTTGTCAATGATACCGTCTGTCTCGCAGGCATGGATGCCGTCGAGAGCCAGAACCGCGGACTGGATGGAGCTCGACACGCCCGATGCCACCTTCATCGCGCAGCCGACTTTAGCCCCGTCGCAGACCATGCCGGTAATGTTGCCGATCATATTCTTGATGGCCGAGCAGACCATTTCATAGCTGCCGCCCTTGAGCCATACAAGTCCGCAGGACGAACCGGTGGAAGCCACCACACATCCGCAGAGAGCCGACAGCCTTCCGAGATAGCCCTTGATGTGAATGGCCACAAGGTTGCTCAGGATGAGCGCCCTGGCCAGTTTTTCATCAGAGATATCGTATTTCAATGCATAGGCGATTATCGGCATGCTTACCGTAATGCCCTGGTTGCCGCTTCCGGAATTGCTCATCGCAGGCAAAGTGCATCCGGCCATTCTCGCATCCGAGGCCGCTGCTGTCAATGCCATGGCATAAGAGAGGAAATCATTGCCGAAAACGGTATCGGCATTGGCCTGGATAGTCTTGCCGACCTTCAGCCCGTAATCCCCTTTCAGACCTTCCTGTGCGAGTGCAAGATTCAGTGTACGGTCTTCAAGTATGAACTTGATGTCCTCATAATCCACGTTTCCTGCGAATTCATATATCTCCTTGACAGTCAAGTGATAATCTCTTGTTTCACGTTCTTCGCAGCCGCCCGTGTCTTCTGTCCGCGAGCGTTTTTCCACTTCTCCGTCAATGCCGGTTTCCACTATCCTGTCGTGCTCGTCTTCTATGACGCACCAGGCGCTGTGCCCGTCCGCCTCGACTACACATTTCACATAAAGCTTATGGCAATTTCCTTCCCTGTCGATACAGACATTGCCCTCGGTCACAAGTTCCTTTGCTCTCTTTATGGCATTGTCATTCAAGTCCTTGAGAACTTCCAGGCCGTATTCTGACCTGCCGCATACGGCACCGAGCGCTGCTGCAATCCTGAGCCCGATCATACCGGTTCCGGGGATACCCACCCCCATACCGTTTTTCAGGATATTGCCGCTCACATATACGTGAAGTTTCATCTGCGACGTCATACGGTCCAGTGAAACACATTCTGAAACAAGTTCCACAGCTTTAGCTGTCGCCAAAGCCACGGCAATAGGCTCAGTACATCCGAGCGCAGGCTTTACCTCTTTATGCAGAAGGTGAAGTAATTCTTTTTCGCGACTTGTCATAATATTCAGTGTTTTGTGGTACTGAAGAAATCAAGAACGGCTTTCAGCAGAGCCACTCTGTCCTGTTCATCCTTGATGACTTCTATCGGGAATCCTATGCTTGCGCTGCGATACCCGTTGCCGACATTGCAGACACCTGCCGAAATGCCCGTATCAATGTATCTGAGGAATTCAAATGCATTGTCAGAAGCAGGCTGCAGTCCGTCCGGAGTCTCGACATTGTAAATATAGTCATTTGGTTTCTGATAAAATGCAAACGGGGTGCAAAAATCTGTCATCGGCATGATTTTTCCCGGCATTGGCCTGACTTCTTCACAGCGGGAGGCATAGTTCGTAAGCCATTTATAGCCGAGAACTTCCTTTACAAACTCCTGTGCACCAGCCTGATACAGACTGTCACGTCCGACAGGATAGATCTGGTCCCAGAGATCAGTACCGATATTGGCTCCGGAAATCAGGACATTGCCACCTTTGCCGGTGCAAGAGCGGATTGCCTTCTGAAGCGCTTCAGGCATTACCTGGAACCTGCTTTTCTGTATGACGCCACGTCCTGCAGGGGTGCTTGCCTGCTTGCCGCAGAGGATGTCAGTGGTCCAGAAACCGTGAAGCCTGAGGCTGTCCGTCTCGAAAGCATTGGCACTCGAAGAACAGAAACTGTAGCCGGCAGCCATCAGGGATTTTCCGTGTATGGTAGTGAAGTCGAAGGTGTTGCCCGGAACGAGTCTGCCGGCATTGTCGGTATATGATGCGCCGAAACCTGGATTGTCGTCATCCTGCCACTGCAAATCCCTGCGGTACTGGTACATCTCGCCAATCTTGTTGATTTCATACATATACGGCACTCCTGCATCGAGTCTCTCATCAAAACCCGCGTAAGTCGGCGTGTCGAACCACGCTGGAGGGGCCACACGATCGAAATTATTGACTACCAGCACAGTATGCGAAGAGCACTCCACCTCGCCCACACTGAGTGTCTCGGAGGGGAAACTGCGTCCGCCTTCATTGCATGCCACTATCCGGTAGCTGTAGATATGTCCTTTGTCTATATTCCTGTTTATTGTCAGACGTCCGTCTTCGTGGCGGAGTCCGGTAAGAAGTTCGCCGTTGTCGAAAGCCCCGTCGTCAATCCTCGTGTAGAGCATATATCTGTCCGGCATTGCCGTCAGTTCGAGGGAATCCAAAGTCGGTCTCCAGCTGAGCTGCACTTTTCCATCGCCTGTCAATGTCGCTGAGAATGAATGTACCGGAAGCGGCTGTACACAGTAACGCACTCCGTATCTTCCGCTCAGAAACTTGAGCATTCCCTTGTAAACGGCCCTGCTCACGGTGAACCTAAATGCCGGGTCGAGTCCGTATTTCATATCTGCGAAATTCTGATGTGAAAGCAGTTCGAGAAGTGCAGCAGGGACGGATGGAGTCCTGGCCTCGCTGTAGGAGCGGTTGGCTAACTGCCTTCTGTTCCAGTCCGGTTCATATTGGCGTCTTACGTCCGCAACTATCTGGGACTGAATGTCATTGGCAAGTATCCTGCCGAGAATCCTGTCCTCTCCGTCAGCATATTTTCTGGAGCCTTCGCTTATCAATGTATATATCGACAATGTTCCGACGGTGGTATCGCCGGGCATGACGCCGGCATCGGTATGAAACGCGAATGACAGGTCGAACGGTATGCCTTTGCCCTCCACTTTCGGGGCCATTTTCGAGCCGCCGCTCATCATTGTCACCCAAGCTCCCCTGTCGCCATAGTCATTCGTATAGTCATTGTCATATCTTCTTATGACTGTCGAATCGGCTCCGGCCCACTGCATCCAGTACAATGCTCCTTCCGTGAAGCTCGGCAGTCCCGAGACTGTCCATTTTTCTACAGGCACATCATCATTGCCCCTGGCGATCTTGCCCATTCCGCCGCCGATTTTGACTGCATCAGCGGTAACTGCCGTACCTCTTTCAAATGAAGCGTTGCCGTAAGTACCGTTGTCCAATGTGACGCGACAATCTCTGCCATCCTCGAATTCGAAGGTGCCGAGATAAATCCACGTGCCTCCGCCCATTTTCTGGTTCACCAGGAAATGACTGGTTCCGCCAAGATGGTTTATGGTGTAATGTGCCGAACTTGTACTGTTCGGAAGTGTCGTATAAGATACATAGACAGCATAACTTCCGCGTTCCGGGATGTCAGGTGTCCAGGAGGCTACGGCATTGCCCTTCTCAGTAGGGACGCAATTTGCTTTTCTGGACGAGCCGAGCGTGAACGGATTGTCATCGCCGCTGTAAACCTCTTTGGCGTCTGCGAATCCGATGCCGGCATCCTGCCATCTACCTGATTCTGAATATGTTCCGGAGCGACGGATGAGTCCTGTACGCGCTCCAGGGAAAGACAGGTCATTGTCAATGATGACTTCATATTTTTGGGTATCTCTTTCGCGCGGAGTCATCACGTAGGCGCCTGCATTTTCCAACATCGGTATCAGAAACGGAAGCACATAACTCTGCGTGTACATATCCTCGACCGTTGTGAATAGCGGTGCCCGCTGCCATTCCCATCTCCCTGTCTTGGCTTCATAGTATCTTCCGTGGCTCTGCCACAGCGCTATGTGCCTGCCGGACAAGCCTCTGCTGTAAATCTGGCCGTCCGCATTCCGCACAAGCGGCGGCTCATCGGAAAGATTTCCTGAATATCGCCAATTATGCTCGGAGGGATGTCCGTTGTTACCCGGAGCATTGAATGCCATGCTCTGAAGCGGAGTCCTCTCACAATAGATGTCTCCTATCTTGTAATGGGAATATCCGACCGGCGAGATTTCATGAAGTGTCCTCTTCAGCCATCTCACGTCGTCAGGTGTCCAGGGGATGTCTCCGATTGTCGAAGAAAAATAAAAGTCCAGCACACCGTTCCTCCGCATCACTGACTTGAGCCTGAGAGCGGTCTGGACGGTGGTTCGTTCCCGGACCAATGTCTGCAGGGTATCACACTTCTTCCTATAGTCTGAGAGGACAAGACTCTGGCCATCAGCTGCTTGTCCTATCGAAAAACAGATAATGCAAATAAAGAGAAATTTGCGGAACATCGCTGGATTCTAATTCTGTTACTTGTTCTTGCGTCTGAAAAATGCTATGCACACGAGGATTATGGAACTGACAGCCATACCTATGGCATCAGCGCGGAAATCATTGACATCACAACTGCGGTAGTCTGTCAGGCCCTGGCCGAGTTCTGTGCCGATGGCGAGAATGCAGCCGGCCGCAAATATCAGCACTATTGACAATATTGTCCTGAAATTTCCTTTGATTTTCCGGCCGAATGTCGCATAGGCGAGCAGCGGAAACGGGAAGAACATGGAGAAATGCACTATCTTGTCTGTGGGAATGCCTAAAAACATTCCGGACGCCATGTCGATGCTATCGAAATGCCCGAAGCAAAGGAATCCTACGGCAATGAAGTACAGAGCCATCAGCACAGGATAGATCAGGCAGCGCCTCGTAAGTATAGGCTTGGCGAATTCAAGGGTGCCGAAGTATTCCGGTCTGTGGAAATCCGGTTTTTCACAACCTATCGGGGACCAGCTCACAAAATGTATATGGGCTGTCTTGTCGCCGCATTTGTAAAAGTTCGCGCTGACGGAATCCGGCATATTTTCAGGGTCAATGCCCATGAATCTGAATGGGATGAACAGTCCTGAATTCCAGCTGAACTCCTTGTCATTGATCTCTACCGCCTCATGCTCCAATGTGCTGAATCTGCGGATCTGCTTGAGCTGTTCTGCATGATAGTGGGTACAATCCTGACGGTTTTTGCGTTTGGCTGCAAGAAGTGTCCCGATGCAGTTCAACTCGAAATTGTAATATGTTCCGTCCGCCGGATCTGCCACGAAGAATTCGCAGCAGCTGTCTTCCCATACTGGGCCGTTGTCTTCCAATGCCTGCGCTCGCAAGTCCAGGCCTTTTACAGTATAAAGGATACCTATACCTTTCTTGCACCAGCCCACATTGACCTTGCAGAATGGCTTGTACGGAAAATCTTCCGGCCAGTTCACCGTGTCTATCTGGGCCGAGCCGGTCTGAGTTTCCTCGACTGCGTTTGTCAGCATTGCGCTGAATGATTCTATATCTGTCGCTCTGTCAAGTCCTGCGACGAAAGGTACAGTAAGTTTCTTCTTTTCCATATAGTATTGACACTAAAGACTTTGCATGTCCGTAAGCTTTTTGTAATAGCCATTGAGGGCGAGGAGTTCTTTGTGCTTGCCGCGCTCTACGATATGGCCTTCGTGCATTACGATAATCTCATCTGAATTCTTGATGGTGGAAAGACGGTGAGCGATGGCGATGGTGGTCCTGCTGCTCATAAGTCTGTCCAATGCCTCCTGAACGAGTCTTTCGGATTCGGTGTCGAGTGATGCTGTCGCCTCGTCGAGGATAAGAATCGGAGGGTTTTTCAGTATGGCTCTGGCAATGCTTAACCTCTGTCTCTGTCCTCCGGAAAGTTTCATTCCGTGGTCTCCGATATTGGTATTGTAGCCTTCTTCTTTCTCCATTATGAATTCATGCGCATTGGCAATCTTGGCTGCAGCTATCACATCCTCCATTGTAGCGCCTTCCACACCGAAAGCAATATTGTTGAAAATGGTGTCGTTGAACAATATCGGCTCCTGGTTCACATTGCCCATCAGACTGCGCAGGCTGTGGATTTTCAGGTCACGCAGGTCGGTTCCGTCTATCTTGATGCTGCCTTCAGTCACGTCGTAGAATCTCGGAATCAGGTCCACAAGTGTGGATTTTCCGGCTCCGGACTCACCCACGATCGCGATGGTGTGGCCTTTCTTCACGGTAAGGTTGATGTCATCCAATATCTTGCGGTCCGCGCTGTAAGAGAATCCGACATGCTCGAATGTGATGGCATCATTGAATCCGTCAGTTTCTTTCGCCTGAGGTTTCTCTGTGATGGTGCTTACGGTATCGAGGATTTTATTGATTCGCTCTACTGAAGCCATACCTTTAGGGATATTGTAGCCGGCCTTGGCGAAGTCTTTCAACGGATTGATGACGCTGTACAGTATCACCATGTAGAATATGAATGTAGGAGCATCGAACCAGGCTTTTTCGCTGAGGATGATGGTTCCGCCGAACCATAACACAATCATAATCAGGACTGTGCCAAGGAATTCGCTCATAGGGTGCGCAAGTGCCTGTCTTGTAGCGACTCTACCTGTCTTTTTCTTCACGGCCTCGGTGACATTGTCAAATCTGTTCTGCATCTTGTCCTCTGCCACGAATGCCTTGATTACCCTGAGTCCGCCCAATGTCTCTTCAAGCTGGGACATGGTGTCACTCCACAGCGCCTGTGCCTGGAGTGAGCGTTTTTTCAATGTTCTGCCGAGCGCGCTCATAAGCCAGATCAGCAGCGGTGCCACGAGAATCGTGAAAACAGTTAGCTGCCAGCTTGTGATTATCAATGTGCCGATATAGAAGATGATGAGGATCGGGTTCTTGAGGAGCATGTCCAATGTGCTCATTATCGAGTTCTCGACTTCCCCGATGTCGCCGCTCATTCGTGCGATGATGTCTCCTTTTCTTTCCTGTGAGAAGAAGCCGAGAGGAAGGGTGAGAATCTTATTGTAGAGTTCGCGCCTCATGTCTCTCACGACGCTTGTACGTATAGGTATCATTATCGCTGATGCACCGAAGTAGCAGGATGTCTTGAAGAAGGTCATGATTCCCAACCACAGACACATCAGGAGCAATGTTACAGATGCGCCCTTGTCCTGTATGAGCATTGTGACGCCGTAGTAGGCGTTGTTGATGACGATTTCCTTGAACGATGCGTCAGTGGAGTCCCACGGAATGAATGTATAGACCGTGGTGTCCATCTTGAAGAGTATCTGGAGTATCGGGATGATAAGTGAGAAGGAGAAGATGTTGAGCACTGCTGACAAAATGTTCAGCACAACGGCTCCACCCAGATATCCGTTGTATGGTTTGACGTACTTGACCAGTACTTGCCAGAATTCTTTCATTTACGTATTGTCTAATTTTTTTTTAAACTTGTTCCTGTCCGTCATGTAACACTCAAGGGCCCTGCTTGGTAACTTCATCAAAGCTTCAAGGGATCTGCGTAGCACCTTCATTCAGGCATCAAGGGCTCAGCCAAGCACCTTCATTCAGGCATCAATGGCTCAGTCAAGCACCTTTATCCAGGCCACAAGGGCTCAGTCAAGCTCCTTCATTCAGGCCACAATGGCTCAGCCAAGCACCTTCATTCAGGCCACAATGGCTCAGACCCTTGAAAAGCGCCGCTGCCCCTTAGAGAATCACATCTTGCAAAGATAATTATTCTCGCCTTAAGCGGCAAATTCCTTTTTAATCTCCCAGCAGACTGTAAGCAGTTTGCCGTCTAACGGAATTCCTTAGGGTACCAAGGCATCATCAGATGCCGGCCGAAGAACAGCGAAGCGATGGCCATGCGCTCCGATGCGCACGGAGGCCTGATGTGCCCCCTTGGAAAGGGAGTCGGGGGGATTAAAAAGGAACGCGCGGAGCGTCAGGGTCTGGGACAGAGTCCCAATGAAAAAACAAGACCAGGGCGGTAAGTCCTCTCTGGGGCAACCTTGTTGCCCTATCGCTGCCCCTTTATCGAGGGTCGAAGCGCGACCTGTAAGTTGCTGTGTGATAGCTGTTTAACTGTTTTCAGAGTTGTGAAAAAACCAACTCTAAAAATACCTATAGTATTGATAGTTAGCAACTTATGCGTTGCATCACGTACCCGACAATGGTAAACTTTTTTCAGGACTAGACAAAGCAAAGAAGTCCGACCGAAGAGCTACCATGGCATCATCAGATGCCGGCCGAAGAACAGCGAAGCGGTGGCCATGCGCTTTGGTGCGCACGAAGGCCTGATGTGCCCCCTTGAAAAGGGGG
>ERZ780100.690-NODE-690-length-14457-cov-2.669490_pt1 | contig 14457 bp, 10 predicted proteins | sample MGYA00511573_ERZ780100 | MGnify/ENA primary metagenome ERZ780100 (study PRJEB29588, sample SAMEA2161876) | human gut metagenome | biome: human gut; feature: human-associated habitat; material: faeces | place: Denmark | collected 2008/2010 ...
TTTATAAATGGACTTCTGTGGAATGGAACCGCTTGTAACATCCTCAACCTGTCGGGCGAGCACCTGTACCGCAGGCTCCGCCCTTACGATAAAGTAACCGATAAGCATGGCAATGGGAATTAAAAGATACGGCTTGCTGCCGCCTGCCACTGCCGCTCCGATGTACTGACCGGCAGGCATAAATCCCACATTGACACCTGTCAGAAACAAAACCAGACCAATATAACTATACAGAAATCCGGCACAGATTTTCACAATCTTTCTGGCATGGAAACGCCGGAAAATAAGCTGGAACAGTAAAAACAGAACCATAATGGGAAGCACGGCTATCAGTACTTCCTTCATATAGACAGGAAATGCCCTGGCAAATTCAGCCGCTACCGCCTTTGTGTCCGTCAGTTCCGGAAGACTTACCGATGTATAGGATGTTTCTTCGGGACGGTAAAAAATCCCTAAAAGAAGCACCGAAAGAATGGGGCCGATGCTGCAGATGGCAGTTAGACCGAAGCTGTCGCTGTTGGAATTTTTGTCGCTTCGGACGGATGCCATACCGATACCGAGCGCCATGATAAACGGAACGGTCACAGGTCCCGTGGTAACACCGCCGGAATCAAAGGATACCGGAATAAAGTCCGCCGGCGCCAAAACGGTCAGGATGAAAATGAGGGCATAAAAGCCAAGGAGTATGTACGAAATCGGGATTTTAAAAAGGATGCGGAGCTTCGCAATCACCAGAAAGATTCCCACACCCATAGCCACCGTTAATATCAGGACCAGATTGGGAATGGCAGAAACCTGCCCCGCCAGAACCTGCAAATCCGGCTCTGCAACGGTAATGATAACGCCTAAGATAAAACAGACTACCATGGAAAGCCAGACCTTCTTGGTACGGGACAACTCCACACCTATGCCTTCTCCCATGGGAATCATGGACATATCCACGCCCAAAGTAAAAAAGCCCATGCCTACTATCAGAAGCACTGCGCCGAACAAAAACAACGTCAGTGTTCCCGGAGTAAGCGGGGCTATGGAAATACTTAAAACAAGTACAATTAACGTAATAGGGAGCACGGAGGTTACGGATTCGTAAACCTTCTCACGCAGTAATTCATTCTGATGCAAGCAAGTTCCTCCTGTCGGTACTTCATCGTGGGAATGTTCCCGTGTTTTCATGTCTATTTTATTGTAACAGATTTATGCCTCCGTGCCGTTAAGATTTCTTAACATAGAGAAAATTTTTATAAACTATTCCTCTTCTTCCTCTTCCCCGGAAAGCCCCATACGTACGGTAATACCGTTTACCTCCACGCTGTTGTCTAAGGAGATGACCAGACACTTCCTGCCGTTGATGACTTTTGTTTCCACCAGATCCATCCGGTCGGGGCTTACCTTTACCACCACATCGGGGGTTTTGATTTCAAACTGTCTGGTATTTGCCACATTGGAAGCCACAAAGCAGGTATCCGTCCCCGCCGCTTCCTCGTACTTTTCTTCAAAGGAGCTGAGCTTTTCTTCCTCCACGCCACTGTATTCCAGAAGTCTTTTCACTTCCGCCCGGTCAAGTACCACGGGGTCCGGCTCATCCTTTTTTTCCTCAATCATCTCATTTAATTTTTCGTGGATGTTTTTAACCACCTCATAGTCACAGGCATCGCCAAGAGTTTCTTCTACGATGGTCTGGAAGGTTTCCTTCTGGTCCCCTGCGGAAAGAGGCAGGTTGCAGCCAAGTACCGGCTCTACAAATTCCATCCGTAGTTCTTCCGGCTTTGCCGCATAATACAGCAGACTGTGAACATCCGTGCTTCTGTCGTGGAATGCGGGGAACAGGAAACCGATATCCGGCATGTTTACCACCCTGTCGCAGATACGGGTATGGAATGCGTTGCTCTCCTCATCGTAGGAAAGCCCCGGCTTGCTTAACGTAACCGGACAGATACAGCAGAGAATATGGTCATACACTTCGTCGGAAGCATCGAACATTTCCTCTCCGTCCGAGGATTTGCCGGGAATATCGTACACGGCATGAATGAGCAAAATGAGATAATTCTCCACAGAATAGTAATTCTCTATGATTTTATCGTAAAATTCTTCCAGCAGGTTTTCATCCTTCAGGGAAGATGCACGGAGCTGCATCAGAAAGTCCTGGGTACCCCCGGCTTCCTCCGATGCCAGGGGAAATTCCATAGTGAGGAGATTTTTACCCACCGTGCCGGAAAGAGCTTTGCGGAAAATGGCAAAATATTTAAACATTTCTTCTTCCGGCAGGGAAAGGAAGGCTTCCTTCAGCTCGGTTTTTTTATTTTTTTCTCCGTCTACATAACAACCGCAGATACGGGTGATGGCACACCGCTCCTGGGTAAACTGCTTTTTGATTTCTGCAATTTCTTTCTTATTCATAATATCCTTTAGTCCACTCTTTCATCACCTAAGAAGAACAGTGCCACCGTGCCGGGACCGGTATGGGAACCGATTACCGTACCGATGCTGTTAATAAGAACCTTGCCTTTTAAGTTCGGGCAGTAAGCTTCTACTAAATCACGCACCTTTTCGGCATCCTCTTCGCAGGCGGAATTGCTGATGTAGCAATAGCCTTTGTAATCCGGACCGTCTTCCACATGTTCTTTCATCATATTGACCAGTTCTTCAATGACTTTCTTTTTAGTACGGATTTTCTTGCGGGGAATCAGATGTCCCTCATTATCCATGTTTAGTAGCGGACAAATACCAAGCAGGGTACCTACCATAGCGGAAGTGGCGCTGATACGGCCGCCTCTCTTGTAGCTGGTAAGGTCGGTGGAGAAGAACCAGTGATGCACGCGGAGTTTATTTTTCTCAGCCCAGTCATACACTTCCGTAAGGCTCTTTCCTTCGTCCCTGAGGTCCGCAAGATACGTCATCAGCACACCGAAACCGGAAGAAGCCCCTAAGGAGTCCACTACCTTGATGGTTCTCTCCGGATATTTTTCCATCAGATCCCTTGCGGCGATGCTGGCGGAATTAAAGGAACCGGACAGACCGGAGGAAAGGCTGACGTGCAGGATATCCTTTCCTTCTTTTAAAAACGGTTCAAAGAAATTTGTAAACTCATCCACATTTACCTGTGAAGTGGTAGGCTGCGCTCCCTCTTCAATTCTTTTGTAAAATTCAGGAAATGGCATGCTTTCCCCTAAATCATCCGGGTAATCTTTTCCATCCATATTAAAGTGGAAACAAACATAAGCTACGTTTCTTTCTTCAAAAAAAGACTTGGGCATGTCTGCCGTGGAACAACAACTCAAGATAAAATCTGACATATCACGTAAATCCTCCTGAACATATTTCGTAGTTTTCATAACTACGTCTTCCCTATTATAAACCACATGTGGTTTCTTTGGCAACAAAAGATTGTTTTTGTTTTACAAAACAAGTCCCTTATCCTCTGCACAGCCAAGCATGATATTCAGACACTGTACCGCAGCTCCGGAAGCACCCTTTCCCAGATTATCAAACCGGGAGCTGACCACCATTCTGTCCTCATTGCCGGTCACAAAAATTTCCATGCCGTCCCAGCCGCTTCTGACATTGGCGGATAAAAATCCCCGGCTTTCCGCTTCGGCACCGAAGGCATTGACCTTGATAAACGGTTCATTTGCATAATATCCTGCAAAAAACGCCTGTAATTCTTCCGGTGTAAGTGCTTTTTGCATAAAATCCTTCTGAATAGGGAGGGAAACCAGCATGCCGCTGTAGTAATCACAGACAATGGGAGAAAACAGAGGCTCCCTATCAAGTCCCGGAACAGCCTTCATTTCTTTCAGATGTTTATGCTGCTGGCTCAGGGCATATTCCCTGGGTGCGGAAAGCTCCGCCGCACGTTCCTCCGCTTCGTATTCCGCAATCATCTTTTTACCGCCGCCGCTGTAGCCGGACATGGCAAAGGCACATGCCGGGTAATCGGCTGAAAGGATGCCCTCCTTTACCAGCGGATACATCAGGGCAATAAAGCCGGAGGCATAACAGCCGGGCACCGCCACTCTTTTTCCGGTTTTGATTTTTTCCCGGAAAGACGGCGCCAGTTCGGGAAAGCCGTATGCCCAGCCTTCTTCCGTACGGTGAGCGGTGGATGCATCCAGAATGCGCACGTTTTCGTTTTCCACTAAGGAAACCGCTTCTTTTGCCGCAGCATCCGGCAGGCAGAGAATGGTAATATCGGAGGCGTTAATCAGCTTCTTTCTTTCCTCCGTATCCTTTCTGAGCGCCGGGTCAATCTGTAAAATTTCCAAATCGTCTCTTCCCGCAAAACGTTCGTTGATGCGGAGTCCCGTCGTTCCCTCGCTGCCGTCGATAAAAATCTTTGTTTTCTTTTTGCTGTATGTCACATAAGAATAGGGGATTTCTCCATCCACTATTTCTTCTATCGTCCTTTCATAGGCTGACACATCAAATTCCGGAAAATAGGTATCTCCCTCTATCTCCGCATCGATTTCCGTCACAAAAAGCTTCTCCGCCAGGGCAATTCCTTCCTTATAAATGCCCGCACCGCCGGATATGTAAATATTTTTGCCCGGGCACAGCTCTTCCGCCTTCTTTATGGCTGCCGGCAGGGAATTTACCGTAATGCAGTTTTCCGCTTCATAGTCTGCCGTGGAAGATACCACCACCGTATAACGGTTGGGAAGGGGATGTCCGATTTCCTCATAGGATTTCCTGCCCATAATTACCACATTGCCTGTGGTAAGCTCCTTAAAACGGCGCTGTTCCCCCTTAACCCTCCAGGGAATTCTGCCTTCACTTCCGATAACGCGGTTCTTCGTATATGCTACAATCAGTCCTATCATGTCTGCCTGTCTCCTTTTCTTTTCCTTGCCCTATTGTATCATTCTTTCTTTTCAATTTCCATGTAAAATTTAAAAAGCAAAAAGCCCGGGGAGAACCGGGCTTTCCGCTTTTCTTATGAGGGGGGGAGATAGTGAGTTCATCAACTATCTGTAAGAATACTATACAAAGGAATTGTGTTCATTCTGTGTCCAAAATATTAGAAAAAAATGAAATCCCTCTAAAGAGAAAATAATCAGCCTATCTGTAAATAGGGGATGAAGTACAGCAATTTATAAAAAATTTATACATAATCTCTTCCTTTTTCCATAAAATAGTATTAAAATGTTTATTAAGAAGGACAAATATTGTTCCTGTCTCCATTAAGAATGAAAGAATAAAAAGAAAGGAGTACCCTCATGGCTAAAAAATTTGGTAAAGTTTTATTATTTGCAACTGCTGTTGCCGCTGCCGGAGCCGGTATCTATTATTATCTGAACAAGGAAAAATTTTCTCCCGAATACAATGGTGAAGAAGATGATGACTACGACGATTTCGGAGATGAGTCCGATGAGGAAGACAATAGTCGTTCTTACGTAGCTCTCAATCATGAGAATGCTCCCGCAGAAGATAAAGAAGAAGCTCCCGTAAAAGAGGAGGCACCTGCTGATGCCCCCGCTGAAGAAAAGGAAGCCGCTGCTGAAGCTCCCAAGGCAGAAGCACCTGCAGAAAAAGAAGATGCCCCCTTTGAAGAGCTTTCTTCCGTAGTAGAAGATGTTACCGAAAAAGCAGACGAAAAAATCGATGAAGTAGAAGAATTCTTCGACGAAGACGATGAGAAAAATGAATAATCAGCCGGTCCGATTACATGTTTATTGACCGGAACCGTAAAAAGGACGTATGAATTTTCTTTCATACGTCCTTTTTATTTCTTTCTGTATTTATCGGTACCGCCTGTTATGCCGGTAAAAAGATTTTATGCCTTATTTTTTCGAAGCTCCGCTAAAATGGCATCCTTCAATTCCCTCGTCTTTTCCTTCATGCGGGAGTTGGCATAGGGCCTTATCAAAATCTCGGAAATGAGTTTGGAAGCGATGTCATACTTGCCGAGCCCGAAAGCCAGATTGGCAATCAGGTATTCCAATGTGGTATCGTCCATACCGCAGATAGGAAAGCTTTCCGCTGCTTCCGCCGCAATAAATCCCTCCATGGCATTTTTCAGATATTCTCTTTCCTGTGCCTTTAATTCGGCTCTCTTTTCTTCCGTGCCGGGTTCCCTTTCCAGGGTTTCTCTCCAGCCGCGGAGCACCCATGCCGCCTTTAAGCAGGTATAGGCTTTTTCACTGTTTCTTGCCTGTTTTACGATAGAGCAGGCAAGCGCCACCTTATAATGCTCCATAGCCTCCTCATAGGTATAGGTATCTCCCGTGTGAGGCTTCAGTTTAATATGCTGGCAGATTTTTTCCCGGATAAGCCGCACCTGTCCTTCCGGCATGGGCTTGAAAAAGCGGATAAGCGCGGAATAGCCGCATTTCGGGCAGCATATCACGTCGTATTTATAGGCATCGATGCCCTCGAAAACAGAACGCAAATCGTTGTCGGTCCGTATCAGTCTTGCTTTTCCCGCCTTCATGGTCTTTGCCGTAATCTTTTCCCCGCAGACCGGGCAGTCGTAATTTCTGTCATAGATTAAATCTTTTTCTTCGATTGCTGCTGCTTTCTTCCCCTTATTACTGTCCTGATTCTTATTCGGGTCCTCATATAATTTGACACCTTCCAGATCCCCAAGACCCAAATCCGATAATCCAGACAATAAATTACCCATAATTAATCCTCCTTCTTTGGTAACACGAATGAGCTCTTCAAGGATACAATCCTGTTAAAGACCAAAGCTCCTTCTTTGGAATCCTTGCAGTCCACACAGAAAAACCCGTTTCTGACAAACTGGAAGCTTTCATAGGCTTTTGCATCCTTAAGTGCCGGCTCTGCATAACATTCCTTTAAGATTGTCAGGGAATTGGGATTTAAGTTTAAGCTGCCATCCTCGTTGTAAACGCCCTTTTCTTCGTCAATGATGTTTTCGTACAGTCTGACCTCTGCTTTTACGGCTTCCTTTGCAGGAACCCAGTGAATGGTACCCTTTACTTTTCTGCCGTCCGGGCTGTTGCCGCCTCTGGATGCGGGGTCATAGGTACAGTGCACTTCCGTTACGTTGCCGTTTTCGTCCTTCACACAACCGGTGCAGGTGACAAAGTAAGCATTCATCAGACGCACTTCATTGCCGGGGAACAGTCGGAAATATTTCTTAGGAGGCTCCTCCATGAAATCTTCTCTTTCAATATAAAGCTCTCTGCCGAACGGGATTTCCCTGCTGCCTAAGGACTCATTCTCCAAGTTGTTGGCAGCGGTAAGCATCTCGGTCTGTCCTTCGGGATAGTTGTCGATCACAAGCTTCACAGGATTTAAGACCGCCATCATACGGGGACGCTTCATCTTTAAGTCCTCGCGGATGCAGTATTCAAGCATCGCATAATCGGCAATGGAATTTGCTTTGGAAACACCGCAGAGCTCTACGAACATTTTAATGGATTCCGGGGTAAAACCGCGTCTTCTCAGCGCAGCGATGGAAACTAATCTGGGGTCGTCCCAGCCGTCCACGATGCCTTCCTCCACTAATTTTTTGATGTATCTCTTGCCGGTCACCACATTTTTCAGATACAACTTTGCAAACTCAATCTGTTTGGGAGGATGCGGATATTCTAATTCTCTTACCACCCAGTCGTACAGAGGTCTGTGGTCTTCAAACTCCAGGGTACAGATGGAATGGGTAATGCCTTCAATGGCATCCTCAATGGGATGTGCAAAATCGTACATGGGATAAATGCACCATTTATCCCCGGTATTGTGGTGGGTCATATGGGCTACACGGTAAATAACCGGGTCTCTCATGTTCATGTTGGGAGAAGCCATATCGATACGGGCGCGGAGTACCTTTTCACCGTCTGCAAATTTGCCGGCGCGCATGTCCTCAAATAACTGCAGGTTTTCCTCAATGCTTCTGCCTGCTGCCGGATCTTCCTTTCCGGGCTCGGTCAGTGTGCCCCTGTATTCCTTCATCTGCTCTGCAGACAAGTCGGATACATAGGCTTTTCCTTTTTTTATCAGTTTTACAGCCGCTTCGTACATCTGTTCAAAATAGTTGGATGCAAAGAAAAGTCTGTCTTCCCAGTCGGCGCCCAGCCATTCCACATCCGCTTTGATGGAGTCTACGAACTCTTCCTTTTCCTTGGTCGGGTTGGTATCGTCAAATCGCATGTTGAACTTGCCGTTGTACTTCTGCGCCAGCCCGTAGTTTAAAAGAATACTCTTGGCATGTCCAATATGAAGATAGCCGTTGGGTTCGGGAGGAAAACGGGTGTGCACGGTATCGTAAAATCCATCCGCCAGATCCTTCTCTATAATCTGTTCAATAAAATTTTTGCTTTCTGTCTCGCTCATACTAAAACCTTCCTGTTTCCGTTTATTCCGTAATTTCGTTTTGCGTATATTTTACCACATCTGCCTCTGCCATAGCAAGCAGTTCATCCAAAGTGTATACCGGACATAAATAGTAATTGTCCAGATTGTCCGTCGTAAGCAGTTTTCCCGACTCATCTATCTGCGCCATACCACGTAAGAATGCCAGATTTTCATTCCCGGGACTCATCATATACGCCCAGGAACCGAAGCCCACGTAATAATTGCCCTGGGCATCCTTCCCGTAATATTCCGAAGCATCGCCCGGCGTATCCGTGATTTCCGCAAGCAATTCTCCCGAAGCCGTATCGTACATTCTTAAGGAAGAATCCTGATACGTTACAAACGTAATGGTTTTGTCTTCGTTATAAAAAATGCCTTCCGCAAGTTTGGGCAGGACATACCCCTTTTCCTTTGCGGTTTCCTGTACCTCATTGCCCCACAGTACCTCGGTATTCTCCCTGTCCGGCGTTTTGTCCGTCAGGGTATCGTCCGTCGGATAAAAGCGCTGATAGCACACCGCCCTGTTCTCCGTATGCGTTGCCATCACAAAGCCCTTTGCCAGTCTTACCGTATAATAAATCCTGTCAGCAAAGCAGTCGAAGGTGACGCCGTGGGTAAAGGATACATTGTTTTCATAGCTCATGATATACTGGCAGCCGTCGCTCGTAATATAGGAATACAGGTTGGCGCCGTTTACCGCCTCCGCATATACAATGCCGCTGATGCCCGTCTCGGCGCGCAGGTAAACCTCGCCGTTTTTCCGGCTGACGGCATCAGCTTCATAACTGCCGTACAGAAGCATGCTGTCGTCATCCCCCCGGGAAAACAGAATATCATTCAGCATGACATTTTTATATTCCTTTCGATAGAGCAGTTTTCCGGTGCTTTCCTCATATGCCTCCAGATAGCTGTCAAAAACAGAATACAATTCATCCCTGTTTTCATAGGTCAGCACATACATGCAGCCGTCCTTAAAAGCCACATCCTCCACATATGCCGTCTTCCAGTCGGAATATCTCTTCGTATCATCCGTCAGGCCAAGATACAGAAGCCTTCTGTCCTCCGACATTACGTCGTCGCTGTTTCGCAGGGTAAGCACCACCGCCGTGGAGTCTTCGTTGAAATAAATCTGTCCGGTCTGTTCCTTGCAGTATTCATCTAAGTTCTGAACTTCTGTATAATCCTCCGCATCTATAATACGGAGATAATTGTAACCGCTTACCGCTATCCGGGTTCTGTCCTCTGACAGATAGTAATTGTAAGCGCTGCCCGGCAGCTCCGGCTTTTCGTTTTCCCCGGTCTTGGCATCAAATACCAGCAGTTCCTTCTCTTCGTTCTGATAAACCAGTCTGCTGTCATCTATAAAAAACATACCGCCGTCCGAGTAGCCCGGCAACCCTGCAAGCTTCCCCACCGTATGTCCGTATTCGCTTTCTTTTACCGTAATGTCTCCCGCACTTTCCTTCAGTGCATAATAAGACATGTCCCCGGAAGACTGCATATCCGTAATCACACTGTCCGTCTTCACTTCGTACCGGCTCAAAAAATCTCCCGTCCGGTTATATACATACAGACTGTCCGCCAGGGCTTTCTGAGCCTGTGCCGTATAGGGCATGGCAATGCCGTCATACTCCGTCAGGGCGCTGATTGCCGTCTGCATAGCGCCTATTCTGTCGCCCTTCTTCAAAAGCCGCCCGGATTCCTCCGCCAGACTGAGTGCCTGCTCCCTGGACAGAATATCGTTCTGGCTGCTAATCTGTGCCGCCTGCTCTGCAAGGGAGTCGTTCTGTATCTGGATCTGCTTTTTCTGCTCCCGTATCTGCATGACCATGGCGGTGCTGACAACTCCGAATGCCAGACATACGGCAGCTCCCGCTGCAGTAAAGCCGAGGATTTTCTTTAATTTCTGTTCCCGGTGGCGCTGCTTTAAGTCATCAAAGCCAACACCCAGCATGGGAGCTATCAGACGCAGCTTTTCGGTTTTCATGACCTTCAGGACATCTCTCTTATTTTTGCCGCGCACATCCGCCGCCAGCGGTTCCATTTCCTCTTTTACGGTTTCCGTGCTGCCGTCCGGATGAGTAACCGTTTTTTCCCGGTATAAAAGTTCCTCCGGGAAGGACTCCGCAGGCTCCCCTTCCACCAGAACCGCAAAAATATTTTCCCTGCCGTGCAGGCTGATAAAGGTTTCGATTTCCTTGCGGCACCACAAAGACTCCTTCAGTCTGGGGGAACAGATGACAATCAGGTATTCCGACTCCTCCAGCGCCTTCCGGATAGGGTCCTCTAAATTATTGGTAAGGGGCAGCTCGTCCTTATCCCGAAAGATTCTTTCAATCTTTGTCCGGGAAAGCTTTTTATCCTTCTTAAGAGAGCCGGGTATCTTAAACCATTCCAACTGCTTCTGCAGATTTTCCGCCACAAACCTGTCAAGATCTGCATGGCGGTAGCTGATAAACGCATCGTACTTATACGGTTTCTTCATAGGTTTTACCAAATATATCCCTTTCTACCACATAAATGTCGTGTCTGTCCTCACAACGTACAGCCAGAAAATCCCCCGGTTTCCCCAGCATATACTTACTTTTATCCCATGCTGTAAAAACCTTTACACCTCTTGTCAATTCCCTGGCATGGATGTGCACCTGCCCCGTGGGCACGCAGGCTCTTGCATAATCGGTCAGATGCAGGGTGCTTCCGTCATTCCGGTTCTTTATGGTCGGCACATAATCCGCCGATAGCGCATAGGTTTCAAACTCATATTTATCCGGAAGCACCTGATAGCTTTTTTCAAATTTGGCTCTCCGGTTGGGATAGACCTCGCCTTTGATGCCAATCATGATATACAGATCATCTTCAATGGTCATATCCACATCCCCTTCCAGGGTACGGATGGTAATCGGCGTACCTGCCGGAAGCACCTCATCCGCTTTCACAAAGCCGATGGGGATTTTCTTTTTGCTGTATTTCTTCATGTCAAAGGTGTCAATGTCATAGTCCGCCGCATAAATCAGATCAAAGCTGTCAAAATACTGGTTCATGCGGTTGTTGAAGTACGCTTCCGGATGCAGGGTGGGATAATGCTTCTCGTAAAGCTTCTTACTGACAAATCCGCCCGCTTTTTCATAATGCCCGCCACCGGAGCCTATGCCCTCACATAAATAGGACGCCAGCTCGCTGGCATTCACTTCCCTGATGCAGCTACGTACGGAAAACTTATAGCCGTCCGCGTTTTCGTTAAACACCAAGCAACTGGTAATCACATCCACCTGCAGCAGGAAATCACTGATAAGTCCCAATATATTAGGGTCGCAGGGCTGTGCCTTAATCACGGCAAAGTTATAATCCTCGTTGAAGCTGTAGCGTATCAATGCTACTCCCGCAATCTCCAGCTCCTTTAAGGAAAGGTTGGAATTTTTGAAATAATTGATAAGACCGGCATCAAATGCCAGGTCATCCCGCATATCCATATCGAGGGGATTGCGGATTTCGGAAAGCTGATTCGTATCCGTATACAGTCCGTAATACAGAGCCGTTTCCAGTCCCGGCTCCGTCTTTATATCGAACTTTTCATCACGCAGAAGCTTCCACACAAGTGTGCAGCAGCTTCCCAGTGCCGGCACAATCAGGCTTAAAGGCACACCGTCTATTTCCACCTGATGATGGTCCACAATGGCTACCGTGTCAGCCGCTATCTTCGTCACATTGCCTGCGCCGTACTGACAGTCCACTGTCACAAGCAGCCCCTTTATAAAAAGGGGCTGTTCTTCGTCCGGGCGTACATATTCCACCGGTATATGCAGTTCATCAATCATGATTTTCAGATTGGACTTCTGGATGGGATTTCTGCCGCTGTAAATGAGCCTTGTCTGTCTGCCCAGGCTCTTGAAATAGGCATACAGACCAAAGCCGGCTCCCAGTGCATCCGCATCCGGATTGTCGTGGCATTGTATGGTAACAGGGTCAAATGCTTCCAAATCTTTCAGTGTCATAGTTTTATTCCTTATTGTCCGTGAAGATGTCCGTGCCGCCCGGTTCCTTATTAGTGATGGAACAGACGGATGCCGGTAAATACCATTGCCATATTGTACTTGTCGCAGCAGGAAATCACCAGATCATCCCTGACGGAACCGCCGGGCTGTACGATGTACTTCACGCCGCTCTTGTGTGCTCTTTCCACGTTGTCGGAGAACGGGAAGAACGCATCGGAACCTAAGGTAACATCCTTTAAGCCGTCAAGCCATGCTCTCTTTTCCTCTGCGGTAAATACAGGGGGCTTTTCCTTGAATACTCTCTGCCATGCGCCCTCTGCCAGTACATCCATATATTCGTCGCCGATGTAGTTGTCAATGGCGTTGTCCCTGTCCGCTCTGCCCAGGGAGTCTACAAACTGTAAGGAAAGAACCTGTGGTGCCTGACGTAAGAACCAGTTATCCGCTTTCTGTCCGGCAAGTCTGGTGCAGTGTACACGGGACTGCTGTCCTGCGCCGATACCGATTGCCTGACCGTCCTTTACATAACATACGGAATTGGACTGGGTGTATTTTAAGGTAATGAGCGCTACCTTCATGTCGCGAAGGGCGCTTTCGGGAATGTCCTTATTCTGGGTTACGATGTTGCTTAAAAGCTCTTTGTCAATCTTTAACTCGTTTCTGCCCTGTTCAAAGGTAATGCCGTACACCTGCTTTCTTTCGATGGGCGCCGGTACATAGGAAGGATCAATCTGAATAATATTGTAGTTGCCCTTCTTTTTGGATTTCAGAAGCTCCAGTGCCTTTTCGGTATAGCCGGGAGCGATAACACCGTCGGAAACCTCTCGTTTAATCAGGCGGGCGGTATCCTCGTCGCATACGTCGGAAAGGGCAATGAAATCACCGAAGGAAGACATTCTGTCCGCACCTCTTGCTCTCGCATACGCACATGCCAGAGGAGAAAGCTCTCCTAAATCGTCCACCCAGTAAATCTTCTTTAAGGTTTCGGACATATGAAGTCCCAGCGCCGCGCCGGCAGGAGAAACATGCTTAAAGGATGTGGCTGCGGGAAGACCGGTTGCTTCCTTTAATTCCTTTACAAGCTGCCAGCCGTTAAAAGCATCCAGAAAGTTAATATAGCCGGGCTTGCCGTTTAACACCGTAACGGGCAGGTCGCTGCCGTCTTCCATAAAAATGCGGGAAGGCTTCTGGTTGGGGTTACATCCGTATTTTAATTCGATTTCGTTCATAATAACTGTATTCCTTTCTATGTGCCGTAAAAGGCATGCCTATTTGTTCTTGTTGACAATTCTGGTTTCGTATCTGCCGGTTTCCACTTCAATGTATCTGACAAATAAGGAAACCTTGTTGTCTTCGTTTAAGCTGTTCCACAGCATATCGGTAAACGCATCAATGTCATTGGGAATTTCCACTTCCTTCGGTTCACCTTCAAAGCTGGGCAGCGGATTGCCGTCATGCATATAGGTATGGATAAAATGTCCTTCGCCTGCAAGTGGATTATTATAATAGAAGGTAAAGCGGTTGCAGGCTTCCGGATTTCCGTTATCACTCTTCAAAATAGACATTGCATAACGATATTTTCCGTCCTTAATCTTCATGCTTCCGGAAATTCTCGGGGTATAATTCGGTGCATCCGGCTCAAATTCCCGGCTGCGCAGGGCCTGCTCAAAATTCAGTCCATTCCGCATCCCGTCATAAATGGTATCCGTCTGATCTCCATTTGTAACAATGGTATAATCTCCCAGTACACGAACCGGGGCATAGATGATAAGACTCGGATCCTTCATCTTCGCCGGATCAAAGGCCTGGGTGCGGATGCCGTCCCCATCGGTAACGAACACGCGGTTTCTGCTGTTCTCGCTCCGGCCCATGATGAAATACGCAATGACAGCCTTACTGCCGTCACAGGAGAGTCCCACCAGAATTCCGCGTCCCGGATAGCTTCTTTCCTTCAGTCTTTCTTCCAGATTTGCCATGTTCTCTGTCCTCCCTGATATTCTCTCATCCTCTCTGCATTTTTCGAGGCCTTATTTATGATTATGGTTAAAACACCTGCTCCTGAATGCAATGGTGTTTTGTTTCTGAAATAAAACTGCGGTATTGTGTTCTGTTTCGGAAATAAAGCCGCAGTATTGTGTTCTGTTTCGAAAAC
>ERZ780100.693-NODE-693-length-14433-cov-3.707609_pt1 | contig 14433 bp, 9 predicted proteins | sample MGYA00511573_ERZ780100 | MGnify/ENA primary metagenome ERZ780100 (study PRJEB29588, sample SAMEA2161876) | human gut metagenome | biome: human gut; feature: human-associated habitat; material: faeces | place: Denmark | collected 2008/2010 ...
TGAAAGTGAAAGACGGTCAGGAAGAATATCTCCGCAGCATTCCGTGGCATCATTCCCAGAAGGAAGTGGTGACAGGGCCGGACTATGCGGTCTTTGAATTCAGAATGTGCATCACGACAGACCTTATACAGCGAATAATGTCCCAGGGCTATCTGGTGGAAGTGCTTGCTCCGGAGAGTCTGAAAGAAAGAGTCAAGAATGTGCTGCTGAAAATGAATGAAATCTACGGACTCTGATTAAAGGTGAGGATAGCGACTTATGGGTAAAGACAGTCACATATCAGGCGGAAACACATTCGTCCTTGTGTATTTGGGAGCGTTGAGCGCTTTCGGGCCTTTCGTAATGGATATGTATGTTCCGGTGCTGCCGGCCATGCAGGACTGGTTCGACTGCCCGGTGTCCAAGGTGCAGTTAGGCTTGACTACAGGTCTTGTCGGGCTTGCAGTCGGCCAGCTGATATTCGGTCCGGTAAGCGACAGGTACGGTCGGAAACGTCCTTTGATATGCGCTATGGCCCTGTTCCTGATATCCACATTCGGCTGCATCTTCTCTGCCAATGTCCATGAATTCATCATCATGAGGCTCTTCCAGGGCCTGGCCGGGTCCGGCGGAGTCGTCCTTTCCAGAAGCATTGCCACAGACCGGTACAGGGGAAAGGAATTGACGAAAATGATGTCAATGATAGCTGCGGTTAATGGCGTAGCGACGGTGGCTGCACCTATCGTGGGCGGACTTATAGCCCTTGTGGGAGGCTGGCGGGCCATATTCTGGAGCCTTATAGTATTGTCGGCGGCACTGCTCATCGGAGCTACACGCATGGATGAGAATCTCTCGTTCAAGAACCTGAGCATCTACAAGTCCTCGTCATTGAAAGTCATTGCCGACGGCATCTATAATATATTGAGCAACAGGCGGTTCCTTCTGTATGTTCTTACGTATATGTTCTCCATGGGTGTGCTTTTCACCAACATCGCCTCCGCTCCATTCATTATGCAGGAGCATTACGGACTATCCACTCTGCATTTCAGTATAGTGTTCGGATTCAACGCATTGACCTTCGCCATCGCAGCAGCGCTCATCCCTAAATTCAAGGACAATGATGCGGCTATCCGGTTCGGTACATTCGCGCTTGCGGGATTCTCGGTGCTGACGGCAGTCGTGCTGTTTTTCAAACCCGGGTTCTGGTGGTACGAGATACTGGTATTCATCCTGATGTTGATAGTCGGCATAGTCTCCACCGCCTCCAACGTCTCAGCTATGGATTCGGGACGGGACAATGCAGGGGTCGCATCTGCCCTGCTCGGCGCCATCGGTTATGCTTTCGGCGGAATTGTGCCTGCGATAGTGGGAATGGGGGACATGTTCATCACCACCGGGGCGCTTTTCCTCTGCAGCTCAATGTTTACGCTCGTCTGCGTGCTGATTTCTCTTGCCGGAAAGAAATCCGCTTAGTAATTTTGCCCCCAAATTAGAGTGCGTATGGAATTGTATGAATATGCAAGGCCTGACATAATGTCAGGGAAGAAGATTCTGTATCTGCATGGTTTCGCTTCGAGCGGCCAGAACGGTACGGTAAAGACAATGGGGACATTGCTCCCTTCAGCAGAAATCATTGCCCCGGACATCCCCGTAGAGCCTGTCGAGGCCATGGATATGCTTAAAAAACTTTGTGCGGCGGAAAAACCGGACCTGATCATAGGTGCATCGATGGGCGCGATGTATGCCGAAATGCTGCGCGGATATGACAGAATTCTCGTGAATCCGGCATTTAAACTCGCCGATACCATATTGAAAAACAATGGTTTGGGACGACAGGAGTTCCATAATCCCAGGCGCGACGGACAGACATCATTTCTTGTAAACAAAGGACTTATAGAAGCGTTCCGCGAAGTGTCTTCGCACAATTTCGAAGGACTCGAGCCCGACAGTTCCGATCCTGTCTTCTTCGGGAAGGTCAATGAAGAGAAACAGCGCGTTTACGGAATGTTCGGCATCCACGACACGCTTGTGACAGGCACCTTCGAGTTGTTCTCGACCTATTATCCCAATGCAATCCGGTTCAATGGGGAGCACTATCTGGATGACAGCGTCTTCCTGCATTCGGTCATGCCTGTGATAGAAAGGATAGACGACAAGCAGGAAAACCGGGCCAAGAAGGTGATGCTCATAGCATTGACAGATACTCTTCTGGATATGACAAACGGGCAGGCTCATGGACTCGCCATAGAAGATATGGAGCCTTTCGGCAGCGCGGTGAAGGCCTTCGCCAAACTCTCAGAACAGTATTCGCCTTATGTGTTGATTTCCAATGACTTCAATGCCCCGGAGCGTCTTCCGGAACTCTATCATTGGGTGGAAAAACGACTTGGCGTGCCGGCCTGGAACAGAGTGGTCATTGCCAATAAAAAGGATATGCTGCTCGGGGACTATCTCATCGACAGATATCCGGAACGGCTTGGTACTGATGACTTTATGGGAACCGTTCTCCATTTCGGAGAAGAACCGTTCAAGACATGGGAAGAAGTGCTGACATATTTCTCCCGTCTCGGCGGCCAGTAGAATCGCTGATTCCTGTCATGGTGTGATTTTTGCGGTAATTTTCTGCTTGGTGACAAAGGACTATGTGCCGTCGCCCAGTTTTATTTAAACATAATTAGTATGAAACGTAGTTTATTGTATTCTGGACTCATGCTTGCTCTCTTGGGAGTATTTGCCAGCTGTCACAAAGACAGCAAGTCCGATGAAAATTGGAAAGATATTCCGTCAAATCAGTTTACCGCAGAAAGCGGAAAAGCTGAATTGTCAGTCAATTCCATACCTGTAAGCATGGGAAATGTGAAATTGACGGCATCCAGCGCGACCGAAGGCGTCCTCCAGATGAACAATGTCATTCCTTGCGCTTCTTCTGTCGCAGTCAATGTGAATCTGAAGAATACCGGTGACTCGAAAAGGACATTCACCGGTGAAGGCAACATCTACAATATGGCAGTCATGTCATTGTTCAGTGCAGGCGAGGCACCTATATTATACACAGTGTCCGTAGAGGGTGAAATCGACGGCAATGAGAAAATCTCCGTCAAGGCAGCAACGAAAGTAGTCGCAAAAGGCGGTATGGAAGGTGACTGGAATCTGCTCAGAGTGGCTGCTCCTGATAAGGATGGTGTGCCTGTGGCAACTCCTTTGCAGATTACCTGGACGGCAAGTGGTGATTACGCTGTCAGTGCAGCCATGATGGGCAAGATGCTCAGTATATTTGGTAGTGTTCAGCTTGCTGACCAGCTTGACCGGCTTTCATTTACAGAGGACGGAAACGTGACTGCAAGATTTTGGGAATCTGACGAGGATTCAGGCAATTCAGGAATCCCTGATATGAAGGAGTTTGATGGAATCATCAAGAGTCTTGTCGGTCCCGACGGCAAATACCATTTCGTTCCGACCACCCACACGGAAACCGAATGGATAGACATTCCGCCTGCAAACTTGGCTTTCTGGTATGCGAACGGAGGAAACCTTTTCGTTCTGCCTAATATCGCTGCATTGTCAGAAATGGAAGGAGCACAGGCTGATGCGTTCGTGACCAAGGCAGCTGACCTGTCCGGTTTGAGCGAACTCCTTGAGGAACTTCAAAAATTGGGCATTGACCCTAAAGAAATACTGCCGGTCATCAAGAATTTCATGGCCAACGGCTTGGTAATGAAATATGTGGTTACAGACAACTCTCTGCAGCTCTTCATGGATAAGGAGCTTTGCGATCCTATAGTGAAACCGCTGCTTCCGTTGCTGGACCAGCTCGACAAGAAACTCGAGGAAATGGCCAAGAATCCTGATATTACAGAGGAGCAGAAGGCTGAGCTTCAGAAACTTCAGACCCTCATGGGAGTATTCAGACTGACAAAGCCGTCCGACCTCAAGGCTGTCTGGGCGAATACTACAGAATTTGCTGTAGCGATGAATTTCGTGAGGTAATGCTCAGAAACATTCACGCATTATCTGCGTGATGTTCCGGGTTTTGCCCATAGTATAGAAATGCACGGCAGGGACTTCATTCTTTATGAGGTCCTTGCATTGTTTTATGCACCACTCGGTACCGATTCGATAGACTTCTTCCTTGTCATCTCCCGCGTCCCTTACCGCGTCTGTCAGCTCTTTCGGAATATCCAGAGAGAAAGACTGGGGCAGCAGTGCTATCTGCTTAGGTGAAGACAACGGCTTGAGTCCCGGGATAATCGGGACATTGATACCGGCCTTGCGGCATTTCTCCACATAACTGTAGAATACGGAATTGTCGAAGAACATCTGCGTGATGATGTAGTCCGCCCCTGCATCCACTTTCCTTTTCAGGTTCAGGATGTCCGTTTCAATGTTGGCGCATTCGAAATGTTTCTCCGGATATCCGCCGACGCCGATACAGAACGATTCTTCACTCTGGGCATCGAACCGGCGGATAGCCTCTACCAGTTCATTGGCATGACTGTAGCCGGAGGGGTGGGGCGTGAACCTCTTCTCTCCGCTTACCGAATCGCCGCGCAGCGCCATCAAGTTGCTGATACCGAGGAATCTGTAATTGTACAGGTCGCTTTCGATTTCTTCAGCTGACGTACCGCCGCAGATTACGTGAGGCACCACGTCGATATCGAATTCCGCCTGGATGGCCGCGCATACCGCCACCTCGCTGATCCTGTTCCTGACCAGATGTCTCGTGTATGTGCCGTCGCTTTCTTTTCGGAAAGCATATTCGTCCCTGTGGCAGGTGATGTTTATGTATTTTGGGCTGAACTCCATAAACGTGCGCACCTTGTCGAGAAGTTCAGTCTTGCTCATACCGTTGAGCGGCGGAACTATCTCTATTGAAGGAAATGTATGCTTGCTGCCTGTAAGTATTTCAGAAATTTTCATGGCCTGTTCATTTAGAATGATGAATCTTCTATCTGGCTAATGTCATTACAGCAGGTGTCCGAGGAATTGGCGGGCCTGCTCCTCGCTCATTCCGCGTCGTTTCCTGTAGTCCTCGAAATCCTCTTTTGAAAGCCTGTGTATCTCAGGATACGTGGCCTCGGGATGGATAAACACGAAACCGCAGACGGATGCGTCAGGAATCATCGCGCAGCTCTCCGTAAGCCGGATGCCCAACTTCTCCGCCTTAGGCAGAATGTTCAGGATGTCCCGTTTCAGAGTGTGGTCAGGACAGCTGAGATATCCCGCAGCCGGTTTCACGATTCTGAATTTCCGCTGAGCCCCAGGATGCAGATGCTCCTCCAGATGCTTGTCCAGCCAGATGGAAGCGGCTTCTGCCAATGTGACGCGCACTGCCCGGTCAAGCATCGATTCGAAACAGCCGCATGTGCAACATCCTGTGTGACAGGTCTGTACGCTTACAGCGAAAACGCCCATCGGCCCGCAACTCTTCTCCGGCACGAAATCCGCCAGCGAAAGTCTCACAGGACGTCCGTCCACACTCTTGCCGGCCTTTTCCTGTCTCATCATAGGAAAGACCACATTGACCTCATCCCCGCAGGAACCATATTTCGCGTCAATGTCATTCCCCTTCCGTCGCGCAAGCATTGACCTGAACGAAAGCCGGATCAGCACTTCGTGCCTCGTGCGGAATCGCTCCAGGACGGTCTTGCCTTCTGCCAATATCTTGTTTATCTCCGGGTCATCCGGAAGTTCCTGTCCGTATTTGAAGCCCCAGATAGCCAGAAACATTCTCCAGTCGAAATGCGGCATTAACTGGTCAATACCCAGCTCTATTGCCGGAATGTCCTGGAAATCATACTCTTCCGCCTTGAGGTAAGAGTCTTCCGGGAATGCGGCTGGGGCAGCGCTCTCGGCATTAGTATGAGGCCTGCTTTCGTATAGGCTCCTGATGCGTTCCTGAGCCGCGTGCTCTTCCGCCTCGAATTTCTCCCTGTTCATCAGGCATTTCTTGGCCATGACCGCAGATGTAGAAGCATCCTGCGCATAGAACACGTGAGAGTAGAGCGGAGCGAGTTTTACGGCAGTATGAAGAGCCGAGGTGGTCGCGCCGCCTATGAACAGCAGAATGTCCAGCCCTCTTCTGGTCATTTCACGGCAGAGCTCCTCCATCTGGAAAAGCGAAGGCGTGATAAGTCCGCTGGCCCCGATGATGGAAGCGTGATGCCTTACCGCCTCGTCCAATATCTTCTCCTTCTCCACCATCACACCCAAGTCAATGACATTGAACCCGTTGCAGCCCAATACTATGCCCGTGATGTTCTTTCCGATATCGTGTACATCACCCTTGACCGTGGCATTGATGATTACCGGCCTGCCAGAGCCTGAGTCACTGTCGCCGCTCATATAAGGCTCCAGCACTGCCACCGCGTCCTTCATGATCTTGGCTGATTTCACCACCTGCGGCAGGAACATCTTTCCGGCTCCGAACAGCTCGCCGACACGCTCCATCCCCTCCATCAGAGGACCTTCAATCACCTTTACGGCCGTTCCGTATCTGCGGTAGCAGTCGAGGACGTCTTCCTCAAGCCCGGTATTCCTGCCTTTGACTAATGCCTCTTTTATCCGTTCCTCAGCTGTGGCGGCTTTCTCAGTCCCATGCTCTGCGGCGTTCGGGCCAATCCCCTGAGCAGCAGCCTCTTTGGCCGCCATTATCTCCTGAGCCTTGCCTATCAGCCTCTCAGTGGCATAAGGATCCCTGTCCAGAATGACATCTTCCGCCTTCTGTTTCAGGTCCGGTTCAATGTCGTCATATACCTGCAGCATGCCCGGATTCACGATACCCATATCAAGTCCGGCATTTACGGCATGATAGAGAAAAATCGAGTGCATCGCCTCGCGAACCGGATTGTTTCCCCTGAATGCAAACGACAGGTTGGAGATGCCGCCAGAAGTATATGCACCCGGCAGATTCGCCTTGATCCATCTCACCGCCTCGATGAAGTCGATTCCGTAGCGCGCGTGTTCGGCAATGCCGGTCCCGACCGAAAGGACATTGACATCGAAAATAATATCCTGTGGCGGGATATCCAGCCTTTCCGTGAGCAGCCCGTAAGCTCTCCGGCAGATTTCTGTTTTCCTGTCAAATGTGGTGGCCTGTCCTTGTTCGTCGAAGGCCATCACCACCATTGCAGCCCCGAGTTTGTGTATTTCTTCTGCCTTTTTCAGAAACGCCTCCTCGCCCTCCTTCAGGCTTATGGAGTTCACAATGCATTTGCCCTGAGCGTTTTCCAGACTCGCTACGATGGTGTCCCAATGCGAAGAATCGATCATCAGCGCCGCCTTCGCCACAGCCGGGTCATTGGAGATGTGTCTCACGAATTTCTCCATGCAGGCGCGGCTGTCCAGCATCGCGTCATCCATGTTTATGTCAATGATGGCTGCGCCGTTCTCTATCTGCTCTGCTGCAATCTGAAGACCTGCCTCATAGTCTCCGGCTGCTATCAGCCTTGCGAATTTTCTCGAGCCCGCCACGTTCGTGCGTTCTCCGATATTCGTGAAATTGCTGTTCTTCAGGTCAATGCTGACTGCCTCCAATCCGCTCACTGTCAGGATTTTGCCATCCCTTTCGGTATCATTCGTGAGACTTCTTGGCCTGATGTCCTTTACAGCCTCGGAAATTGCAGCTATATGTTCAGGCGAAGTGCCGCAGCATCCGCCCACGATATTGACAATGCCTTTTTCTGCCATTGCCCTGACGGCGCTGCTCATCTGCTGAGGCGTCTCATCGTAACCGCCCATCTCATTAGGCAGACCCGCGTTAGGATAGCAGATGACTGGACATCCGGCGAAACCTGCCACTTCTTCCACGAGGGGAGTGAGGTCCTCAGCTCCGAGTGAACAGTTGAGTCCGAATGCCGTGAGAGGGTAGTGGCTGACCGATGTGTAGAATGCTTTGATGGTCTGTCCGGTCAATGTCCTTCCGCTCTTGTCATTGACAGAAACGGAGACTATCGCCGGGAAATTGCCGTTTCCGGTGATGTTTTCCAGTGCGTAGAGCGCGGCCTTGGTGTTCAGGGCGTCGAAACAGGTCTCTATCAATATCAGGTCCGCTCCGCCATCGACCAGTCCGCGTATCTGTTCGTCGTATGCCGAGACCATGTCCCTGAAACTGTACGGCCTGACTTCCGGGCGGTTGATGTCCGGAGCAAGGCTGAGGGATTTGGATGTGGGACCCACGCTGCCCGCCACAAGGATACGTCTTTCCGTTACCGAATCGGCCGCCTGTCTTGCAATGCGTGCTCCTTCAAAGGCCATTCTGTAGGCCAATGCCTCGGTTCCGTATTCCTTCTGGGATATCTTGTTGGCACTGAAAGTGTTGCTCTCGATGATGTCCGCCCCAGCCTTTATGTATTCGAGGTGAATCTCCCTGATTATCTCAGGGTGCGAGAGATTCAGGCATTCATTGTCTCCCTTGAGCTCTCTGACTGCTTGACTGTCAATGATATCTGTATGGAAATCCTCTTCAGCGAGTCCGTATCGCTGAAGCATCGTACCCATCGCGCCATCCAGAATGATGATGCGTCCATTGAAAAAGTCTTTGTCAAGCATCGTTTTCGAGTTGATTGCGGAAGCCGTTACCGGGAGAGTTTCACCTTAAGTTTGGAAATCATGTCCCTGGTCATCGACTCCAGATCATATTCCGGTTTCCAGTCCCATTCCGCACGGGCGCAACTGTCGTCCATGCTGTCCGGCCAGCTGTCTGCAATGCTCTGCTTGAGCGGGTCCGGGGCATATTCCATCTCGAAAGAAGGTATTTCCTTGCGGATGGCTTCGTATATGTTTTCAGGAGCGAAACTCATGGACGCGATGTTGAATGCGTTCCTGTGGATAAGCCTTGAAGGATCTGCTTCCATCAGACTGATGGCGGCGTTCAGCGCATCCGGCATGTACATCATGTCCATAAACGTACCCGGTTTCAGCGGGCAGATGAATTTCTCACCTTTGACTGCAGAATAATATATGTCCACAGCGTAGTCCGTCGTGCCGCCTCCCGGGAGCGTGACATTGGAAATCAGGCCCGGAAATCTCACTGCACGTGTGTCCACGCCATATTTGAGGAAATAATAGTCGCTCAGGAGCTCGGTCGTAACCTTGGAAACTCCGTACATTGTCCTGGGCCTCTGGATGGTGTCCTGAGGAGTCCCCACGTGCGGGGTGGTCGGGCCGAAGGAACCGATGGAACTCGGCGTGAATACGGCGCATCCTTTTTCTCTGGCCACTTCCAGCACGTTCCACAGGCCGTCAATGCCGATTTTCCACGCGAGCTTGGGTTTGGACTCGGCTACCACTGAAAGCAGTGCCGCAAGATTGTATATCGTGTCAATATGATACTTCTCCACCACGGAGGCAATCATTTCCCCGTCAGTGACATCCACCACCTCACAGGGACCGGACTCTTTCAGAATTCCTTTCGGCTCGCTGCCGTGAATATAACCGACTACAACATTGTCATTGCCATAACGGCTGCGCAATTCCATTGACAGTTCAGAACCTATCTGTCCTGTAGCTCCGATGATGAGAATTTTTTTCATTTTTGATGTGATACATTTTCTTGGGAAATGCTGCTTTCCCCTGTTAACCAATCTTATGTAATCCTTTAGGGTAATCCTTTAAAAAGAGTTACTCACAAAAGTAAGCAGTTTTTTTCATCATTCCTATATGGAAAATCCAATTTTAATCCGTAATTTGCCAAGATAAAAAGACTTTACACAAAACAGACTTTATAATGTACGGAAAAATGAAAGAGCATCTCAGCAAGACTCTCACTGAGATTCGCGAGGCGGGACTCTATAAGGAAGAACGCCTGATAGAGAGTTCACAGTCAGCAGTTATCGATGTCGCTGGAAAAGAAGTGCTTAACTTCTGTGCCAACAACTATCTCGGACTGGCAAATGACCCGAGACTTGTCAAAGCTTCCGCGGCAATGATGGAGAAACGCGGTTTCGGTATGGCTTCAGTGCGTTTCATCTGCGGAACACAGGACATCCACAAGCAGCTGGAAAAGGCGATCAGCGAGTATTTCCATACTGAAGACACCATCCTCTATGCCGCTTGCTTCGATGCCAACGGAGGAGTTTTCGAACCGCTTCTGACTGAGGAAGATGCCATCATTTCCGATACATTGAACCATGCGTCCATCATCGACGGCGTAAGGCTCTGCAAGGCGAAGAGATACCGTTATGCCAATGCAGATATGGCCGATCTCGAGCGTTGTCTGCAGGAGGCTCAGGCCCAGAGGTTCAGGATTATCGCCACTGACGGAGTGTTCTCCATGGACGGAAACGTGGCTCCGGTGGACAAGATCTGCGAACTGGCGGAGAAATACGATGCCCTCGTGATGGTGGACGAGTCTCATTCAGCAGGTGTGGTAGGCGCTACCGGTCATGGCGTAAGCGAGCTCACTGACACCTATGGCAGGGTCGATATCTACACCGGTACTCTCGGCAAGGCATTCGGCGGCGCTATGGGAGGATTCACCACAGGAAGAAAGGAAATCATTGACCTTCTCAGGCAGAGAAGCCGTCCTTATCTTTTCTCCAATTCATTGGCTCCTTGCATTATCGGCGCAAGCCTGGAGGTTTTCCGCATCCTGAAGGAAAGCAACGAGCTGCATGACCGTCTCGTGGAGAATGTCAACTACTTCAGAGACAGAATGATGGCTGCCGGTTTCGACATCAAACCGACTCAGAGCGCCATCTGTGCAGTGATGCTTTACGATGCGCGTCTTTCACAGGTGTTCGCGGCCAAGATGCAGGAAGAAGGCATCTATGTTACCGGCTTCTACTATCCGGTAGTGCCTAAGGACCAGGCCCGTATCCGCGTGCAGCTTTCTGCGGCTCACAAGAAGGAGCATCTCGACAAGTGCATTGACGCATTCATCAAGGTCGGCAAGGAACTCGGTGTGCTGAAATAGCATTATAGGAATAAAAGGAATTGCGGCATTCTCCTGTTGATGGAAAATGCCGCAATTTCATGTTGCTTGTGTCGCTTACTTGGTGCCGAAGATCCTGTCTCCAGCGTCTCCCAAGCCAGGAACGATGTATGCGTCCTGATTCAGGTGGTCATCTACGGACGCTACATATATATCTACGTCCGGATGCTCTTTCTGTACCTGCGCGATTCCCTCTGGAGCTGCTACAAGGCACATGAGACGGATATTGGTACATCCGCGTTCCTTCAGCATCGTCAATGCGTCGCAGGAGCTTCCTCCTGTCGCGAGCATAGGGTCGGTAACGATTACCAGGCGCTTGTTTATATCCTCAGGAAGCTTGCAGTAATAAACTACCGGCTTGTGAGTCTTCTCGTCTCGGTAGAGGCCGATGTGACCGACTTTTGCCACAGGTACCAATGTCTGGAGTCCGTCCACCATGCCGATACCTGCACGCAGAATAGGTACGATGGCAAGTTTTCTTCCTGAAACCTTCTTCGCCGTCATCTTGCAGATAGGGGTTTCGATTTCGACATCAGCCAGCGGAAGGTCGCGGGTGACCTCGTAGCCCATCAGAAGTGAAATTTCTTTAAGTAATTCGCGGAAATCCTTGGAACCGGTTTCCTTTTTCCTCATGATTGTCAGCTTGTGCTGAATCATCGGGTGGTCTATAACGTGAATTGTGCTCATTTGGCCGTTAATTTTTCGTAAAGTTACCATAATTTTTCTATTTTTGTACGATTTGAAAAACGATTTCCCATATGCTGAGAGTTTTCTGCAAGAATACCGGTACTTTTCAGGAGTTTCCTGAGGGTACGATGCTGCTCGAAATGATAGACAGTTTCGAGTTCGAACGCCCTTATGAAATCATTGCGGCGAAGGTCAATAATGTCGCACAGGGACTGAAATTCCGGGTCTATAACAACCGCGATGTGGAATTCCTGGACTATCGCTCGTACAGCGGAAGGAATGTCTATAGCCGTTCACTCTGCTTCCTGCTCTACAAGGCGGCGCAGGATGTTTTCCCGGATTGCAAGGTGGTGATGAGAAGGCCGATATCCAAGGGCTTCTTCGTTAGCATCGACAAGGCTGACGGGAATCCGCTGTCCGCAATGGACGTGGCCCGAGTAAAGCAGCGTATGATTGAAGTCGTGGAGGAGAAAACGCCGTTCCACAGGCATGAGGTGCAGATAGAGGAGGCGATAGACGTGTTCAGGAAACTGGGCCACATGGACAAGGTGAAGCTGCTGGAGTCTTGCGGAGAGGTCTATATCAGCTATTATACATTAGGCGACACGGCTGACTATTATTATGATGTACTGGTCCCTGATGCCGGCTATCTCAAGGTCTGGGACCTGACCCCATATCGTGACGGTGCGATTCTGAGAGTTCCGGACAGGCATAAGCCCGAGCAGCTGGCTCCGTTCATTGAACAGCCCAAGACTTTCGACGTGTTCGCGGAGACTATCCGCTGGAACCGCATAATGGGACTGGACAATGTCGGTGACGTGAACCAGGCCTGTATCGACGGCAAGGCAACTGACTTGATCCAGGTGGCAGAGGCGCTGCAGGAAAAGAAGATTGTCCAGATCGCGGAGGAGATATTCAGCAGGTACAAATCTCCGCAGAAGGTGCGCATTGTCCTGATTACTGGCCCGACCAGCAGCGGCAAGAGTACGTTCTGCAAGCGTCTGAGTGTGCAGCTGAAGGCTTGCGGTCTGCATCCGGTGTCTTTCTCTACCGATGATTATTTCGTGAACAGGCTGGATACGCCGAAGCTTCCGGACGGCAGTTATGATTTCGACAATTTCGATACTGTGGACCATGCCGCGTTGCAGAAGGATGTGCTGAAGCTTATTTCCGGTGAGACTGTGGAAGTGCCTGAGTATAACTTCGTTACCGGTATCAGGGAGTACAATGGGAAGAAACTGGCGCTCGAAGAGGGTTCCATCCTGCTGATCGAGGGGCTCCATGCGCTGAATCCTAAACTGCTGGACAATATCCCTGATTCCGAGAAGTTCCGCATATTCATAAATACCATCACGAGCATTTCGCTGGATGACCATAACTGTATTCCGACAAGTGACAACCGTCTGTTGAGGCGTATTGTGAGGGATTTCAACAAGGGAGCGTTCACGGCCCAGGAAACTATTTCCAACTGGCCGAATGTGCGTCGTGCCGAGGTGAAGTGGATCTATCCGTACCAGGAGGATGCTGATGTGCTGTTCAATTCTGCCTACCTTGTGGAGTTTGCGGTGCTTCGCAGCCATGCAGAGAGGATCTTGGCTACTGTGCCTAAGAATTGTCCTGAATACAGTGAGGCGCACCGGCTTGAGAAGTTCCTGCATTATTTCGTCTATGTCTCGGACAAGCAGATTCCGCCTACTTCGTTGATGCGCTACTTTATCGGATAGATTGTGGGCTGTAACGGCTCTTGATAACTTTAAAAATCATTGATTATGAATACTTTATATAAGAAACTTTGTGGTGTTCTCTTTGTCGGTCTCCTGACATTGACATTGTCTTACAGCGGCTTTGCTGCCGGTCCGGTGGTGTCTGCCTGCATTGAAAAGAATGGTGCGGCGAAGAAGGGGGACGGCGTCATCCGGATTCTGGCGATCGGGAACAGTTTTTCGCAGGATGCTGTGGAACAATATCTTTACGAGCTGTTCGATGCTGCCGGAATCAAGGTGATAATCGGCAATATGTATATAGGTGGCTGCTCGTTGGAGAGGCATTATAATAATTCTGTTTCGGGCAAGGATGCGTATGCTTACCGGAAAATTGTCGATGGGAAGCGGACCAATACTCCGAATACCAGACTGATTGATGCTGTCTTGGATGAGCCGTGGGATTATATCAGTCTCCAGCAGGCGAGCGGCAAGTCCGGTCTGTATGAAACTTACAATCCGTATCTGCCTTCATTGATTTCGTATCTTCGTGAGAATGCGCCGAAGAAGGATTTCAATCTTGTGTGGCATCAGACGTGGGCTTATGCTTCGGATTCTGACCATAGGGATTTCCCGAAATACGGGAACAGCCAGATGGCGATGTATGAGACGATTGTGTCTGCGGCCAGAAAGGCGTTGAAGGACAATGATTTCGATGTGCTTGTTCCGTCTGGTACTGCGATTCAGAATGCGAGGACTTCGTATGTGGGGGACAAGTTCAACAGGGACGGTTACCATCTGGAGCTGAATTATGGCCGTTATACTGCTGCCTGCACGTGGTTTGAAGCGATTTCCGGAAAGTGTGTTGTGGGCAATTCCTATGCGCCGGATTCTGTAGATGAGGGCAAGAAGGTGGTGGCGCAAAATGCTGCCCATCTCGCTGTGCGGCATCCGTATCGCGTCACGGTAATGAAACGCTTCCGCAGTGAATAGAAGTGAATAAAAGTGATAGCTTGGACACGGAATATTGTTAGTGTTGAGACCCGGAGAAGCACTTGTGAGGACCAGGCCCTTGACTGTTTTTTTATTGGGACTCTGTCCCAAACCCTGACACTCCGTGCGGCCTTTGCGTCCTCC
>ERZ780100.698-NODE-698-length-14405-cov-5.953031_pt1 | contig 14405 bp, 10 predicted proteins | sample MGYA00511573_ERZ780100 | MGnify/ENA primary metagenome ERZ780100 (study PRJEB29588, sample SAMEA2161876) | human gut metagenome | biome: human gut; feature: human-associated habitat; material: faeces | place: Denmark | collected 2008/2010 ...
CCCGACCCTCTGCTTGTAAGGCAGACGCTCTGAACCAACTGAGCTATGCTCCCAAACAAACTTGCTCCTGAACCAGGACTTGAACCTGAGACCCTCTGATTAACAGTCAGATGCTCTAACCAACTGAGCTATTCAGGAATTTTATCCCTGTTGTTTTGTAACGGGATTGCAAAGGTACAACAATTTCTGTTTCCTGCAAATTTTTTTCTGCATTTTTTTGCTAACTTCCTGTCTTTGACACTTTGATTTTGTAGAAACAAGGATAATTCAAGGCTCCAGACCGCTGAGTTGGCGATTTGGGGCCTTTGGATTTTTTCTGACTTTGTAGTAGACAAGCCCTTTCGTGGTCTGCGGCCGAGGGACTTCGGGCCGGTACGCACCTGTCGGTGCTATCCCTCCCGCGCCTTAAGCGCGGGCCCCTCCCGTTCACGAAGCCACGGGCGGCTACGCCGTCCGAAGTCCCTCGGCCATCCGTCCCTAGTGCTTGTCGCTTCCGTCATCATCTTTCTCGCGTTTCTTGGTCTGGGCGATGATGCTCCTCATCTTCTGTCTTGTGACTATCTGCGTGTCGGTTCTGAACCCTGCGCTGCCGTGCAGGTGGTTTGTGAGGTCCGTTCTGGTATATGCCGGGACATATCCTTCACCGGCGATGCTGAGGAAGTCCATTGAACGCAACGTGCCAACTATCTCCTCCGTCGTGAAGTGCCTGCCTCCCCGGTTGACCTTCTTCTCCAGATACTTGTATATGAGCAGGGCAAGGAAGCAGGTGAGGAAGTGGGCCTTGATGCGGTCGTCCCTCCTGACGTAGACCGGCCTTGCGTCAAAGTCCGTCTTCATGATGCGGAAGCCGTTTTCTATGATCCATCGGCCGCCGTTCAGTCTGATGATGTCCGGCGCAGGATCCCAAAGGTCAGTGCACAGGGCATAGAAGCCGTCGAAGCGGGCCTCCTGGTCTATCATCTCCTGATTGAGTGAGTAGCTTTCTATCTGCGCGAGCTCGCCGTCCGCTGTGCAGTGCTCGGCCTTGATGAAGCGCTTGGCGTCATTCGGGCTCTTGCGCTTGGACGTCACCCCTTGCCCTTTCTGCAGCAGGGCGACCGCACGGCTCACCTGCCGTTCGCGCACATAAGAGAGGTACGCCTTGTACTTGAATGAGAACGTGACGATGATGCGCTGCTCCAGAGTCTCTCCGGTGGACATCTTGGTGGGGTCCCAACGTTCCTTGTAGAAGAGGGTCTCGCAATGCTCCTTGGAGTCCAGGGTGCTGATGTCGTATTCCTTGTCAGAGCCGGCCGTACGCCACCCCTTGCAGTCCAGCGCCCATTCCTGAAGATATCCCTTGATCTTCTTGAGGGACTGCACCGTAACGAATGACCTGTCGCCGACGCTGTCGTTCTTGCGGTTCTCGTAGGACGACAGTCCTCCGTCGGTGCACACCACCAGCTTCGACAGGCCGAACTTGTCCTTGAGTATCTGCTCCATAGGCTTGAGCGTGCCGGTCTCCGCCTTGTTCCCCGGCTCGATGCACATCGCCAGCGGAAAGCCGTCATGGTCCATGAACAGTCCCATCTGCACAATTGGCAGCGGACGGCCCTCCTTGCAGTGCCCGAACTGCACCAGGCCGCCTTCCTCCTCGCACTCGAAGAAGTAGTTCGTCAGGTCATAGTACACCACCTGCGTGTTGCGCTTCCCAAGTTTCAGACTACGTTTATACACGTCCGCCTGGATTTCATTGAACTCTTCGGCAAGCAGCGACAGCGCCCTGTACACCTGCTCCAGAGTGCACTCGGGCTGCTCGAAGAACTTTCCGGCATCCTCAAGAGAGGACCGCTTTGATCCCGGATACAGTATCCTGGTATACACAAGCATGGAAAGGATGCCGTTCAGGTCATACTTGAGCAGCTTGTGCTTCTTCGCTATCTTCTTGCAGATATAGTCCAGCCCCAGCTCATAGTATATCTTCTGCAGGAACAGGTAGCCTCCGTTGTAGCTGCGCTGTTCGCCCTTCTGTATGTACGCCTTCGGGTTATATTCCACGACGACATTCTGGTTCTCTTCTTTTTCGGCGGCCGTCATCTCCGCGACTCTGGCGCGAGCCCACTCAACGGGGTCCTCGCCTCCCAGCTTCTCGCGAAGCTCCTCGACGGTCCCGAACTTCTCGACGACCTTCGTGGTGCTTTTTCCTTCATCTGTGCGGTATCCCTTGATGGCATACAAGTATGTAAAGCGTCCGCTTTGCTTAACTACAAGCCTCATATTTGTAATATTTACCGATATATACCACAAATATAGAAAATAAATTTGACAAAAAAAAGAGTTCTGGACGAACTCTATCAAATATTTTTAACTTTTTTCGGATTTTAAAGTGTCAAACTACCGGACAATTCCACGAAGTTACGCATATTTATCCACAAATTGAAAAAACGAAACAAATTGAAAATTCTGGGAGTGAGGTATTGAAAATCTTGGGAATCTTGCATTGAAAATGTCCGGAATGTAAATTTCATTGAAAAAATTCGTATATTTGCCAAAATATATTTGTTAGAAATGCAGTTCGTAAATTCAGCAATTCCGGAGGGTCTCACCTTCGATGATGTTCTACTCGTTCCTGCACGCTCCGAAGTCCTTCCGAGAGCTGTAGATGTTTCCACCAAATTCACAAGAGATATTTCTCTCTGCACTCCTATTGTTTCTTCTGCAATGGACACTGTTACTGAGGCTGATCTTGCTATCGCGATGGCTCGTGCCGGCGGTATCGGTGTGATTCACAAGAATATGACCATTGACCAGCAGTGCGAGCAGGTCCGCAGGGTCAAGAGAGCGGAGAACGGTATGATTTACGATCCGGTCACCATCAGTCCGGAGGCTACTGTGGGCGATGCATTGGCCCTTATGGCGAAGCATCATATCGGCGGCATTCCTGTAGTGGACTGCGCCGGCAGGCTCATCGGCATTGTCACGAACAGGGATCTGCGTTTCCAGGACAATAAGAAGATTCCGGTTTCGGACGTGATGACGAAGGATAATCTGATCACGGCGAAGAAGGGAATCAGTCTTCAGGATGCCACCGGCATTCTCCGCAGCAGCAAGGTGGAGAAGCTTCCGGTAGTGGACGAGGACAACAAGCTTGTAGGTCTCATCACCTATAAGGACCTTATGAAGATAAAGGACAATCCTATCGCTTCCAAGGATTCGAAGGGACGTCTTCTCGTGGCTGCTGCAGTCGGCGTGAAGTCTGACACTCTCGACAGGATCGAGATGCTCGTGAGCGCAGGTGCTGACGCAGTCGTCATTGACACTGCTCATGGCCACTCCGTGGGTGTGCTCGAGGTGATTTCCAAGGCTTGCGAGGCGTTCAAGAACAGAGATATACAGATAGTTGCGGGCAATGTTGCCACGGGCGAGGGTGCCAAGGCATTGGCAGATGCAGGTGTGAGTGCGGTGAAGGTCGGTATCGGACCTGGTTCCATCTGTACGACACGTATTATCGCCGGTGTCGGAATGCCTCAGCTGACAGCTGTGATGCTTGCTTCCAAGGCATTGGAGGGAACGGGCGTGCCTGTGATTGCTGACGGCGGTATCCGTTATTCGGGTGATATCGTGAAGGCATTGGCGGCAGGTGCAAGCACCATTATGGCCGGCTCATTGTTTGCCGGAACTGAGGAGTCTCCAGGTGAGACCATCATCCTGAACGGAAGGAAGTTCAAGGCGTACAGGGGAATGGGTTCGCTCGAGGCTATGGAGCATGGTTCCAAGGATAGGTATTTCCAGGATATGGAAGAGGATGTGAAGAAGCTTGTTCCGGAAGGAATCGTGGCTCAGGTGCCGTTCAAGGGCACTGTGGCTGAGGTTGTTTACCAGCTTGTGGGCGGTTTGCGTGCAGGCATGGGCTATGTGGGAGCGAAGGATATCGCTTCTCTGCGCGGCGCCCAGTTCGTGCGTATCACCAATGCGGGTTACCTCGAGAGCCATCCGCATGATGTGACTATCACCAAGGAATCACCTAATTATTCGAGATAGATTTGAGTACTCGCAGAGTCCTGAATATTATAGGCGTATGCTTTTTCGTAATCGTCCTGCCGATGTTGAATTCGTGCAAGACGATTATGTCGTTTGTCCGTGACGGCAAGGTCGTGGCTGAGGTGGGGTCCGAAAAACTGTATGATACGGATTTGGCGACGTTCATTCCGGACGGAATTTCGGCTGAGGACAGCACTCGGCTTGCGCTCCAGTACATAAATTCATGGGCTACCGATATGGTGTTCAATGATGTGGTGGACAGGGAGTTGTCCAAGTCGGAGAAGAATGTCACCAAGGAACTGGAGGACTATCGCCGTTCGCTGCTGAAGTACCGCTATGAGCAGAAGTACATAAACCAGAGGCTCGATACGGCTGTGACTGACGGGCAGATAGATAAGTACTATGAGGACCATATTGAGAATTTCCGTCTGGCTCTGCCGATTGCCAAGGCGAAGTTCCTCTGCATCTCTGCCGATTCGCCGAACTTGAACATCATCAAGAAGAAGCTGCTTTCGTCTGATGCGGATGATATAATGGAAGGTGACAGCCTGACGTATTCATCTGCATTGAGATATAACTTCTTCGGCGGGGGCTGGGTGAATATGGTGAGGCTGTCGCGGGAGTTCGGGACGGATTACGGGTCGTTGCTGGCGGTGATGAAGGACGGGATGGTGGAGATTCCGGACGGCAGCGGCAATCTGAACATTGCCTTTGTCAGCGAAATGATGAGGGCGGGGCAGACCGGACCGGTGGAATATTATAGGGAACAGATAAAAGATATTCTCCTGAGTACCAGAAAACAGGCTTTGATTTCAGGTTTGGAACGGGACTTGTTAGAGAATGCGCGCGCTCAAGGCGCTTTCGTTATAAAATGATGATTTATTGATTATGAAGAATATACTGAAACTTGCAGCAGCTGTGGTTGCGCTGTTGGCTTCGGCGCAGATGCCACTCAATGCCCAGAAATATGGTAATGGCCTCATTGACAAGACGATAGCTGTCGTGGGCAATGAGATGATTTCATTGTCGGAACTGGAGCAGGAGATTCTGTATATGCGTATGCAGGGGATGTATTCCGACAGGAATATGCGTTGCGAGCAGCTGGAGCGTATGCTTGAGTCGAAGCTTTTCCTGATGCAGGCGCGTGTGGATTCTCTCACGGTGAACCAGGAGATGGTGGCAAGCACATTGGCGCAGCGTATCGACCAGATGCGTACTCAGCTCGGGGGTGATGACAATGTGGAGAAGGCCTACGGCAAGCCGATGTATAAACTTCGTCAGGAATGGAAGCAGCAGCTTGAGGATATGTCGCTTACCCAGCAGATGCAGTCTCAGATTGCTTCGGCGGTGCCTGAGCTGACTCCGCGCGATGTGAAGGAGTATGTTTCCAAGACGGATGCCGCGGACTTGCCTATGGTTCCGGTGAAGTATCAGTTGAGCCAGATCTGTATCTATCCGGACCGCGAGGCTGCGAATCTTGCGGTGAAGGAGAGGCTGCTGAGCATACGTGAGCGAATTATCAACGGTGAGAAATTCTCTACATTGGCCCGTATCTATTCGGAGGACCCTGGTAGCGCGAGGAAGGGCGGCGAACTGGGGCTTGCGTCGAAGTCGATTTTCTGGCCGGCATTTTCTGATGCGGCGATGTCGCTCAAGCCTGGTGTGATTTCCCAGATTGTGGAGACGCCGGACGGTTTCCATATTATCGAGGTGCTCGAGAAGAAGGGGGATATGTTCAATGCCCGCCATATTCTCATGAAGCCGGTCTATACGGATACCGACAGGCAGAAGGCGTTCAAGACGCTCGACTCGCTCAAGACTGAAATCCAGAACAAGGCTGTCACTTTCGAGCTTGCGGCGAAGTTCTATTCTCAGGACAATCAGACTCGTACCAATGGCGGTCAGATGGCTGACCCGAATACCGGTTCCGCGTATTTTGAGATCGACCAGCTGAAGCCTCAGGACTATGCTGCCATCAAGAATCTGAAGGAAGGAGAGATCTCCGAGCCTGTGGAATCGCTTGACAATGAAGGGCGTAGCGGTAATACTGTGTATAAGATAATCCGCGTGGACAAGATCATTCCGTCCCATACGGCTTCGTTCGAGAATGACTACAGCGAGCTGCTGGACGAGGCGAAGGCCAAGAAGCAGAATGAGGCTATCGACGAGTTCATTGACAGCAAGATAAAGACGACATATATCACTATCGACCCGCTGTTCAAGGACTGCAATTTCTCTCGCGAGGGCTGGAACAAGATAGTGGCTCAGTGCGCGTCCGAGGCTGCTGAAAAGTAAGATATTGAGTGTCAATGAATTTCCGTAAACTTTTCATATCTGTCGTTACGGTTCTCTCGACATTGACAAGTCTGTCTGCACAGGAAAATGGCAGTCAGAAGGACTCGCTCGTTCGTCTTCTGAGCGCGCAGTCCATGGAGCTTATCGAGAAGGACGGCGTCGATTACCGAAAAGTGACGGGCCCGGCGAGGTTTCTGCACAATGATACTTATCTCATCTGTGATACGGCACTCTGGAATATGAGTTCCAATGAAATCTACGCTATCAGCAATGTGAAGATTCTTCAGGACCAGACGGTGCTGACGGGAGACAGGCTGACTTATTACATTGACAGGGACCTGGCTGAGTTCAGGGGAACATTGGTGCAGCTCGAGGATAAGGACCGGAATGTGCTTCGTACCGAGCATCTGGACTACAACACGAAGGACAGTGTGGCGGTTTTCTTCAACGGCGGTTCGATGAAGGATGCCGAGGGGCAGATAATCGAAAGCCGGACAGGTACTTACGATTCGAAAATCAGGACGTTCACGTTCAATGATCGGGTGAATATGTTCACGGATTCGGTGTTCGTGAAGTCCACTACCATCGTCTATGATGCCAGGACCAATGTGGCGACGTTCGGGTTCGACACGGATACCTGGCAGGATGACAATATGCTTTCGGCCAATGGCGGCTGGTATGACCGCGGACGCGAGATTTTCCTGTTCCGGAACAATGTCCACGGCATGAGTGATACTCAGGAAGGCTGGGCGGACTCCTTATATTATTATAGGTTATCTAAGAATATCGAGCTGCTCGGCAATGCGCAGGTGACTGACACGACGCGTGATGTTTCGGCTCTGGCCGGGCGGATTTTCTATACGGATTCGTTGTCCGAGGTGAAGCTGACGAGGGACCCAGCTGTGATCGGCGTGATGAAAAATACTGAGGACCAGCCTGATACGGTCTATTTCGGGGCTGACACCATCTTCGCCCGTACCTATATGATGTTTCAGGTCAATGAAGCTGAGATAAAGAATTCCAAGTCCCGCATGGAGGATTTGGCGGTGGATGCTGTCCAGGCTTATCGCCAGAAGGCGGCCAAGGAGGCGGCTGAGGCTGCGGCAAAGGCGATGGAGAATGACCCGAACCGTCCTAAGCCTAACAAGAAACAGACGGAGGAGACCGGTGCTGTGGCTGCTGCAGGAGGGGCTGCGGAGACTTCGGAGGCGGCTGAGACTTCCGAGTCCGATGCTTCCGAGAGTGAGGCATCTGAGTCTTCGGATGTTACGGAGACGGAAGAGACTTCTGAGAAGGAAGGTGATGTGTCGGAGGCTTCTGAGTCGGATGAGGCTTCCGGAAAGGATGGTGATGAGGCGACTGATGCAGCGGAGGTGACCGAGGACGCTCCGTCAGACTCATTGACAGTCAAAACATTGACCTCGGTTAAGGATTCGACCGCGAAGGCGGCTGGTGCACAGGCCTCTGAGGCGGATTCTGTCTCTCACGCGCTAGCATCGCTCGGATCGGCAGCTGGTGCACTTCAGAAACCGGCCGGCAGGCTCGCTCATGCGTCCGATTCCATTTCGCACATTGCTGACACGCTCTCGCATTCGACAGATTCGCTCGCGAATGCGGCAGATTCATTGACAGTGGCCGCGGACTCGCTTTCCGCACCGAAGGACTCCACGAAACTGAATTTCATCACGGCCATCAAGAACGTGAAGATGTTCCGCAAAGATATACAGCTCGCTTGTGACTCATTGGTTTACAATGATTTGGATTCATTGGTCCGAATGTATGAAAAGCCGTTTGTCTGGAATGAGGGCAACAGGCAGTATTCTGCCGACAGCATCTATGCGGTGATCAAGGACAGGGCCATGCAGAAGGCCAGCCTGATGTCCAACGCCTTCATCATCGTGAAAGAAGACTCGTTGTGCTTCGACCAGATCAGGGCAACGGAAATGCTCGCCTACTTCGACACAACCGGGGCATTGACACGATTCGATGCTCTCGGCGAGGCGAATGCCGTTTTTTATCTGCAGGAGGACAGCGTCTATGCGACCGTGAACAAGAGTGCTGCGAAAATGCTCTCTGCGCGGTTCCTGAACGGTGATCTGGACAAGGTCTATTACTTCGATGCCGCGAAAAACGATGGCTATCCGGTGGCTCAGATGACGCGTGATGAACGTGTGCTGAAGGGCTTTGACTGGCAGATAGATGCGTGTCCGCGCGGCAAACAGGACATTACCCTGCTCTCTCTGCGTCCATCGGAGCGCAGTTCATATTCGGCCCGTCCGCGTGCAACTTTCGAGTACACAGACAGATACTATCCGGGTTACATCCCCGGCATAATGAAGCAGATCCGCGAGGGCAAGGTGGCCAAGGCCAATGCAGAGGCTCGCAGGAAGGCTGCCGCACAGGCTAAGGCCGCTGCCGCAGATTCATTGACGGTAGCTGGCGACTCGCTGTCCGTAGCGCAGGATTCATTGTCACTCTCTCCTGCGGACTCGCTCGGAACGTCCCTCCCGTCTGTTGCGGATTCGACAAAGGCCGCAACTGATTCTTTGTCAATGTCTTCTGATTCGTCTTCTGTCAATGCACCTGTGCTGGATCCGTCCGCGTTGAAGAAGGCGCAGCGTGATTCCATCCGTGCGGCGAAGATAGCTGCCCGTGAAGCCAAATGGGCAAGGCTCGACAGTCTGGATGCAGCCAAAGCCAAGGCAGCCGCTGATAAGAAAGCTGCCAAACTTCGTGCAAAGAAGCTGAAACAGCTCAAGGCCCTGAAAGCCAGTGAGGAGAAGGAGAATGCCCGTCTCGAGAAATACAAGGCCGCATACCTGAAACAAAAGGAGCGCGACGACCTCAAAGCCGCTGCCAAGGCCGCCCGTGAAGCGGAGAAAGCTGCACGGAAAGTAGATCAGTCGGCGGAAGTGCCGGAGAAATCAGTGCCGGCAGGTGGAGCGGAGAACGGCCCGACGTCAGAGGAGATAGTTCCCGCACAGAAAGGCTGAGGTGCTGACTGAAAAGCATCCCAGCGGCGGAGTTATGGTACCAATGAGCATAATGCTAATACTGTAATGGTAGTTGTAATGCATTGATGAGTAGGCGGTTATGAGCATTTGAGCTAATGCGCAAAGATGCTCACTCCCCTAAAAAAATAGGGTGATGAGCATCTTTGCATTTTGCTTTTAGGATATGTAAGTGGTTGTATGTTAATTTATTACATCTGAATTTGCCAACTTGCAGGTATGCTCATTGGTTCAGTAATTACCTATGGTGGCACGCTGAGGTCGTGTTGCTGCGTCGACTTTCCGTATCCCTATTCCGCGAACAGCTTGACGATGTTCAGGACTATTTCGGAGGCCTTCTCGATGTTCTCGAGAGGTCCGATGCAAAATCGTTTGTCCTCAGCGCAGTAAGTCCGCCCTTGCCGCCACAGAGGTACGTCAGCCCGGTCTTTCCGCGATGATTCAAGTCACTCAGCAGCAGAGGCTCACCTATTACGAACAGCATTACTGATGCGGTGTCTCCTACATCGAGATGCGACCAGACTGACTCGGTCACTTCGAAACGGCAGCCTCCCAGATGCTTGAAACTCACCCGTCTGTTCGGTGCCCACTCTACGGACACGGTGTCTCCTTCAGCAAGTTCAGAGGCATTGACAACTCCTTTCGTGACGATGTTAGAATTCTGCTCCGACGAAATTTTCCGTTCTGCCAGATAATTGTCCCAACTCTTGAATCCTGCGAATCGGGACAGGATCTCCAGTGTCGAATGGCGGATTTGCTTCACCCCATCCAGGTAGCCCCAGGTCCTTTTCAATGTTGTTGGGCTGATGTATTCCCGAATCCGTTCCCATATCGCGCCGCTCAGAAAATCGAAATCTGCCGGCGTGTGCATAACCCGTTCCACAGATTCTTCAATCTTCTTTTTCAGTTCAATGATTTCTGCAGATTCGTTGTTCATAGTGTCGTCTCCAAATTGATCCGATGTAAAATTATTCCCATTCTCCCATATTTCCAAATCAAGGACTAACAAGGACTAAAAAATGCTTTCATGAAAATGGACTAATTTGGAACTTTGCAACAGCATTGACGGGAAAGCAATTGTCTCCGGACAATGCTGACTGAAATTCATTGACACATTGATTGGATTGTTGAAACTATTTTATATATTTGTGGCATCTCCCTCCCCACAGGGAGTGCAAATAAAGACATAGAGCGTTTCAACGTTTCCGCCTTCTTATCAAACTTAGACACTTTGATCCTTATCGGCGGGCAGTGACAACGCTTGTGTCCCGTATCGTGTTAGCATATAGTCTATACCCGATATCTGGACATGAGCATTGTTGCTTGTTCATAAGGAAGGTAGTCTAAGACCTGATAAGAGGACAAGAACAATAATGTTCGTGTCCTTTTTTGCGTATGCTAAAACTACTGATAAAGCAAAATGAGGAAGATTGTTTTGGTTTCTTGTGTGTCCAAGAAGAATCGAGGAACACACAAGGCAAAGGATTTATATGCAAATTCGAGTACTATTACCGCGCCGAACCGGATGGTCGCTCGTTTAGAATAAACGGCGAAACACTTGCTGGATTATAGAATTTTAATCAACATATTGATAACTAATAACATAAATTATGGCTAAGAAATCTGTAATTGCTGGCGAATATGTGATAGAAATCGCCGACAACGGTCATGTGGATGTTCTGCGTGTGCCAATAAACGGAAAGGCGGTAATGCGAGAAATTGCCGCTTCGAAAAATTTCAAGATTGAACCGAAATGGACCAATCATCAGTTAGGAGCGAAGCTCATAAAGGAGTTCGGAGACGGAACTCTTGCTGAATTTGGGGACATCGTTATGATTAAACAGCCGAACGGCGCGATAGAAATCAGCCAAAAATTCAGTAATGTCAAGGCATCTCTCCGTGAGATTGCTTCAAAAATAGGATTTCAATACAATCCGGAATGGAATGGCCAAATGTTTGGAAGAAAGCTGGTTGACTATCTCATTGAGCATAAAGAAGAGGCGGACAAGATTCTTCGGACACCCAATGCCAAATCAGTGAAGAACTCTTCGTCCACCCAGGAAACAGATGAACTCTGTGTTGAGAAAGAGGATGATAAACGCAACGAATCTGCGTCCGGTGACTATGACTATTATGTTCTGGGAATTAGCTATGAAGCTGAACATATCCTGCATGTGTCAAAAGAGTCCTTGCCATCAATAGAGGACATAAATACCAATTATGATGAGTTTCCGCCTATCGAAGGAGACGAGATTACAATAGACAATTTGAATGATGTCTTTGAAAGGTATGAAGGCCCTTTAAACTTTGTTCAGGAAGCCTGTGATTACGAACGAAGACTTAATTTGACCTTGATTACTGGAGGACATTTGGTCAAGTGTGCCTCTGAAGATGACGATAAGTTGGAGGCATACCATAGTGGCGGGGTTGATTCATGTGATGTTGATTCCAGCTGTATGCATTTAGATTATTATAATAGACTTGATGCCAATGATTTGGAAAGACAAAGTTCCGGAGAGCTGCTGCTGTGCAGTGCATATCCTGTCATTGGAATGAGTGCCTTCGCTCTGCGTCTGCCAGCGGGGGGTTCATTTGAGCCAGAAAGATTGAAAATCAAAAACGATGAAGATGGTTCAATGTTTAGTGTTTACTATGAGGATGAACCGCTAGAATTCTTGTTTATAGGCGATAATGATCCTGAATTTGCAGATGAAGCGAATTACAAAGTATTTTTTGACGGATCTTGGATTAAGCCGTGGGAGACGGATGAGTAATTTTGAGTATTCGTTATGCCTGCGATGAGACTTTCTTAATCGAACGCGAAGATTCGGTGCCGACAAAGGAACAGATTAAGGCGTGGATTAATGACGCTGAGCGTGGGGATATGGAACTGACTGAAGAAGACAAGTCCGAGATTGAAAAGATGTCTTATCAAGATCTTGTCAAGCAGTATATTGATAGCTGTGGGTCAATATCCGATTTTATCAGAGCCTCAGAAGATTATGAACGGCGCATAAGTCTAACTGATCTTTTGGAAACTAGACTATATGCTTGTAAGGATGAATTGAACCAGGAAGAGACAGCATATAATGCGGACGATGAACTGACTTGGGTTAGTCCTTTGGGAATCAATTTCGAAGGAAAACATTTTTCTCCACAAGATTTTACCCCAGAACAATTTGTAGCATTTGGCGCCTATCATCCATGTTTGAGCCAATATGCATTGTATCTCCATAGTGGTGAAAGTTTTGAACCGGAGGCGCTAACTATTGAAGAAAGGGCGCTTAAGGGCAGGTCCGCCGATGAATGGCGCGTGCTTTATCACGGACATGAGCTTGAACGAATCTGGAATGACTGTGACTATGATGGTGATTGGCTTGCCGAAAAGGTCTATTATCAAGGAAAAGAGCTGAAAGAACTTGAAGACAAAGCTTCTGCGGTGGAAAGGCAGAAAGGCTATTGGTATGATGACTGACTTTGAATGGTTTATATAGGTGCTTGTTTTATGGATGGCCTCCTTTTACAATATCGAATATATTATGGGATTTTTTGAAAACATTGGGGCAAATAACCCTGTTTCCAGAACATTGGCAGAAATTGTTAGAACAATTTCATCAGATCACAGAATTGAATCCGACTTGGATTTATATGTTACTGCGATAAATAACATAAGTCGCACTGATGGATTGGGTATTCGTGACAAAGTTATATTTCCTGCTCCTTTCATCGTGATTCCGGATGCAGGAGGTCCAATTCGTATTGCACTATTCAATGAGTTGCATCCAAATGCCTCTTCGGCGTCCTCCACGGCGATTGTAAATCAATATGAGGAAGATATTGCCCGTTACCTCCAAGAATCGCACGATATGCTTAGTGACCAACAAATAATTGGATACTTTGCGGCTATCATTACAGAAAGCAGATCTGCTGAGTCGTCGAGTTATTATCCGCGGGGCGGAAAATTCGAGTACTATTACCGCGCCGAACCGGATGGTCGCTCGTTTAGAATAATCGGCGAAACGCTTGCTGGATTATAGAATTTTAATCAACATATTGATAACTAATAGCATAAATTATGGCTAAACTAGTAATTACTGTTAATAAAACAGTCAAAGAATTAAAGGAGGAATACAAAAAATCCTTCGGAACAGAACTTAGGGTTTACAATGGAAGAAGTGAGGCAGATGAAACGGCCACACTATCTGAACTTGGCGTAACCAACGAGGGTACGGTTGAGTGTCGAGGAAGTCTCACTGTTGGGTCCTTTGTTAGCAAACTCCACAAGAAATACGGTCTAAAAGAAAAAGTTTTCACACCAGATAATTGGATTTCAGTGCTGGCTGGTATTTCTTTAGCTAAGGCAGCCGGTTTGAAGAAACAGATTAGCCACAGCGAGATGGAAAGCTACACATCATATAAAAGGCATGGTTATGAAATTTACTGAAGGTGATAAGTTGACTTGGGGGATTATTTCTTCAAGCATGTAAAGAAGTAGATGAAAGGAGCAAATCCGTAATTGTTGAGAACACTCAATTACCTCGGTATTTTTTAAGCATTGAGAAGGTTGAGCAATATTTTAGAAGCATTGGAGGCATTACAGTAGAAGAGTTTACACATAAAATGAAAGAAGGATATAGAACATAATGGTAATAATAAGTAAACAAATTCAAACACAACTCCAAACTTTAGTTGGACAATATCTTTCCAGACGCAGAGATGAAGAAAAAAGAGATTGCGGAGTATGATGAATCATTGAGTCGGATAGAGTCAATGTTTGAAAACAGATGAAAAATTATGGTTGAGGGTGTTCCACTATGGTTTGTGATCATTTTTGTAATAGGCCTGATCCTGTATTTGCTGAAGAGTGTGTTTAGCGGATTCTTGGGTGATGTGGCGTCTGTCCTGCGAGGCAAGATGTCGTTATTCGGATGTCTGATCAGTACCATAGTTTCGATATTGGCGGTTGTGCTAGTTGTCTGGTGTATTTTCTCTGAACTGTTCTAGTGTCTGTCCAGTGATATTATGGGGGAGACTGTCTTAAAAGTATCTGATTGACAATCAACTCAGAGGTCCGGACTC
>ERZ780100.704-NODE-704-length-14251-cov-5.800296_pt1 | contig 14251 bp, 11 predicted proteins | sample MGYA00511573_ERZ780100 | MGnify/ENA primary metagenome ERZ780100 (study PRJEB29588, sample SAMEA2161876) | human gut metagenome | biome: human gut; feature: human-associated habitat; material: faeces | place: Denmark | collected 2008/2010 ...
CCTCTTTGTTCGTGCCGCGGCCGATGAGGCTCACCACCTCGGATTCCGCAAATACGGTGCACATTGAGGATATGCTTACATGGTTTTCACTCTGACGGGCCAGCTCGCAAAGCTCATCCAGCCTTACGCCCAGCGTTCCCGCCATGATGTCCAAAAAGCGGCCGGTTCCTGCGGAGCATTTGTCGTTCATGATAAAGTTCTGGACTCGGCCGTCCTTTACCTCGATTATCTTGGTATCCTGTCCGCCTATATCTATAACGGTAAAGGCGTCGCTTTTGAACAGCCAGGCCGCGCCTCTTCCATGGCACGAGATCTCTGTAACAGTCTTATGGGCAAAAGGTATGGATACCCGTCCATAGCCTGTGGCGACTATTCGCGCGTCTTTTTTATGGATATTCTGCGTCTCCATCTCACTGAGCAGGCCCTCGGCCGTTTCAATGCAGTTCCAACCCGTAGGAACGACTTTACTGAAGACCAGGCTGTCATGTTCATCCAGAACCACTGCCTTAGTGCAGGTAGAACCCACATCGAATCCTATATAACGCATAATTTTTCTCCTGATTACTGCATAATTGCCAAATTTCATTCTATCAGCAAAAGCCATTGCGGTAAAATTCAAAAAACCGATATTGATTGTTTATGATATGATTTTTCGATATGACAACAGGGCGGGTTCCATGCTCCGCATACAATAAAGCCCCCGGGGCCCCGGGAGCTCTTTCCACAGTATCAATAAAACGGCCTAAGCCGCTCTATTGCTTTATTTTCTCGCCGAATTTCTCTGCTTTGCGTTACGCATATAGCCGCCGCGAACGGTTTTTACGTCGCTTACGGTTATCATGGCGGCAGGGCAGGTCTGCTGTATCTCATCCATCACGGACTTGAGCAGCTTGCGCTTTATCATCATGATCAGCATATAGTGACTGTTGGCATCCTTGCCCTTTACATCTATGGAGGTGACGCCGTAGCCCTGACTTTGCAGATAGTTGGCCAGCTTCTTTGTTTCCTCAAGTGTAGGCACGACTATTTGCAGCGACGAAAGGCCAAAGGCCAGCATATCGTCCAGCCATGAGCCTGCGTAGTTGCCGCCGGCATACGCAAGGGCATATGAGACTGCCTTGCCTATGTCATTCTTCCATCCGTCCAACACGCTGCTGGCAATTATAAGCCAGAGCGTTATCTCGATTATGGCGATCAGGCTTCCCTTTACCCTTTCGCCGCGGTTTATGAGCACTATCCGGAGGGTGCACAGCGACACCTCCAGCACCTTACCAAAGAAAATTACAATATATACCCAGAAGCTGCCGCTGCTCAGGAACGCGTCAAACCATGTGAAAAATGCCTGCATATGCATCCTCCCTTTCTGTATGTTTTGTCCTTTCTCAGGCGAACGGCGCTTATTATATCATATTCCAGTAAAAAGTAAATGGACTAATTATGAACAATAGCTTTCGTTATGCCGCTGGCTTCCCCGCTTCCCTTTCTTTTGCCCTGGCAATGCGTCTATTCCTGCCCTTCCACTGACCAATACCTATGATTCCGCTAAGAAGATATGCGATACCTGTGGCTATCATTACCACATCTCCCGCGGAGCCGCCGCCTCGCACCAGGTGAGTTGCACTTATGTACAGGAAATACCCTACCAGTGTTATGCCCAGCACCATACACAGCACGTACAGCAGCAAGCGCCACACCGGGTTATTCGGCTTGCCGTCCCTCATCAACGGCCTTATAAAGCCGCCTATAACGCTGCAAAGCGCAAAATCAGCCACTGTGCCCAGTATTCCTTCCTCCTGAGTGAAATTGCCAAGAAGGCTGGAGTTGGTCTTACCAAGCCATATGGCGAACAGCACTCCCGCCCCCAGCGAAAACAGTGCCGAGAAAAGACCCCATGGCCCGTTTTTGCCGCGCACCGCTATAAAGCTGAATATCAGCGCCAGCAGTGCCAACGCCGCCATCAATACTATGACTATTGTAAATGCGTTCATGTCCCTGATTCTCCCTGTTGTTATGAACTAACTATATCATATTGCAGACCGGCTCGGAAGGTGTAACAAGTTACTTTTAACTAAAAAAGCAGAAGCCCGAAAGCTCCTGCTTTTTGTTTATCTTTCTTCTCGGAAGTATGCAAGGCCAAGGCTTGCGGGGGGCTGATCCTCGCGCTTCTTGCGCAGGGAAACAACTATCAGTACTACCAGAGTTACTACGTAAGGCAGCATCTTATACAGCTCCTTTATGGAGAGCTCTGTACCGGTTGGAATGTAGAGGTACAGTATGTAGAATCCGCCGAAGAGTATGGAAGCCAGCACGCTTACATTAGGACGCCATATGGTGAATATGACCAGCGCTATGGCGAGCCAGCCGCGGTCGCCGAAGGCATTGTTTGACCATACGCCGCAGGCATAGTCCATTACATAGTACAGTCCGCCGAGACCCGCTATCATGCTGCCTATACAGGTAGCCATGTACTTGTACTTGGTTACGTTTATGCCGGCCGCATCGGCGGTGGCTGCGCTCTCGCCCACTGCCCTCAGATGCAGGCCCGTGCGGGTATGCTTGAGGAAGTAAGAGCTCAGCAACGCAATGATTATCGCCAGATACGCAAGGAAGCCATAGGACAGGAATACCTGACCGAACCAGCCCGTAGTCTCAGCTATTGGCAGAGACTTGCTGAAGTAGGCGCTGGTAGCGGAAAGAGCTATGGAAGGTACCTCGCTCCCGGTCAGCTTTATAAGTGAGCCGCCGAAGAAGTTGCCTATTCCTACGCCGAAGGTGGTCAGCGCAAGACCGGTCACATTCTGGTTAGCCCGCAATGTGACAGTAAGCAGGCAGTAGATAAGGCCCATTATCAGTGAACCCAGCAGTGAAGCAAGCATGGGTATACCTATTGCCAGCACCGCGCTCATCTCCGCGGCACTCGCTACCGACTGCTCATAGAAGAATGCTCCTATAACACCGCATATGCCGCCAACGTACATGACGCCAGGGATACCCAGATTCAGGTTGCCGGATTTTTCCGTCAATATCTCGCCGGTGCTGCCGTACAGCAGGGGGATGCCCTGCATGACTGCACGTGGGAGGAAAGATGCAAAATCGAACATTGCTTATGCCTCCTTCTTTCCGGCCTTACGCAGGCTTACTTTATAGTTGATGAAGAACTCGCTGCCGATGATGAAGAACAGTATGATGCCCGTCAGTATATCGGCAAAGGAGTGGTTCAGGCCAAATACGCTGGAGATTTCGCTTGCGCCGCGGCTCAGAACTACCAGCAGGAGACTGGTGAATATCATCATGATTGGGTTGAACTTTGCCATCCAGGATACCATGACCGCGGTAAATCCGCGCCCGCCTACTATGGTAGTAGTCAGGGTGTGGTCAGTACCTGCCGTGAGCAGCAGACCCATAAGGCCGCACATAGCGCCGGAAAGCACCATGGTGCGAATGATCACTCGCTCTACCTTTATGCCCGCATAGCTTGCGGTGCGCTGGCTCTCGCCCACTACGGCGATTTCATAGCCGTGTTTGCTGTACTTAAGGTATATATATGTAAGCACAGTCATCACTGCCACAACAAGAATTGTGAGCAGGTACTGCTTACCCGCTATCTGAGGCAGCCAGCCAGCATTGGTATTCTGGTTGATTATGCCTATCTTACCTGCTCCCTTGGGCACTTCCCAGACGATGATGTAATACGCCGCAAGCTGTGTTGCTATGTAGTTCATCATCAGCGTGAACAGCGTTTCGTTGGTATTCCAGCGCGCCTTGAAGAAGGCGGGCAGGAAGCCCCACAATGCGCCGGCGGCAATAGCCGCAATTATCATTATGAGGATGAGAAGGCCGTTGGGCAGCTTATCGCCGAGGCAGATCATGCAGGCGGCGGTGGCGAGGCAGCCTATGAGCACCTGACCTTCGCCGCCGATGTTCCAGAAGCGCATCTTAAACGCAGGGGTAACGGCGAGGGAAATGCACAGCAGCATCGCCACGTCGCGGAAAGTCACCCACGTCTTGCGCGGCGTGCCGAACGTGCCTTTGATGATGGTGCTGTAAATGGCGAGCGGGTCGTCATCTGTCAGCAGTAGGCAGATAATGGCGCTTGCGCCCAGTGCCAGCGCAATGGCAATCACGCGAATCAGCAGCGCCTTCTGCCACGAAATATCCGTTCGCTTGGAAATGTGGAAGAGCGGCTCCCGTTTGGCTTCACTCATGCTCGTTACCTCCCACGCGGGTCATCATCATGCCGATTTCTCGCTTGTCTGCGCCACGGCCGGGCACGATGCCGCTGACTTTGCCGCCGCACAGCACCAGAATGCGGTCACACAGCTCCAGCAGAACGTCCAGATCCTCGCCGACGTAAATCACGGCAACACCTTTTTCTTTCTGCTCATTCAGCAGGTTGTAAATGGTGTAGGATGTATTGATGTCCAGGCCGCGCACGGCGTAAGCCGTCATCAGCACAATGGGCGAAGCCGCCAGCTCGCGGCCAACCAGCACCTTTTGCACGTTGCCGCCGGACAGGCGGGAAACGGGGGTGTTCAGGCCGGGGGTAACCACGCCAAGCTCCTTGCGGATCTTTTCGGCCAGTTCACGCGGAGCACGGTGGTCCACCAGCGGGGAGCGGCCTTCGCCATAGCTTTTCAGCATCATGTTGTCCGTCATGCCCATGGTGCCAACCAGGCCCATGCCCAGGCGGTCCTCCGGCACAAAGCTCAGGTGCACACCGGCATCGCGGATGTCCTTGGGACTCTTGCCCAGCAGCTCCATCGGCTTGTCCTCTTCGCCGGGGGCAAAAAACTTAACGTCGGAGCCGGATTCGGTATGCTGCAAACCGGCAATGGCTTCCAGCAGTTCTTTCTGGCCGTTGCCGGAAATACCGGCAATGCCCAAAATCTCGCCGCCATACACATCAAAGCTCACATCGTCCAACACGTTGGTACCTTCGGGGCTGCGCACCGAAAGGTGGCTGATAGCCAAACGCCGGGTGGGGTCCTGCGGCGTGGTGCGGTTGATGTTCAGCTCCACCTTCTGGCCCACCATCATCTCAGTCAGGCTGGATTCCGTTGCGGTGGCGGTTTCCACCGTGCCAACGTATTCGCCCTTGCGCAAAATTGCCACGCGGTCCGAAACCGAAAGCACCTCATGCAGCTTGTGGGTAATGATGACCACGGCCTTGCCGTCCGCCTTCATGTTGCGCATCACGGCAAACAGCTTTTCGGTTTCCTGCGGGGTCAGCACGGCGGTGGGTTCGTCCAGGATCAGGATATCTGCACCACGGAACAGCACCTTTACGATTTCCAGCGTCTGCTTCTGGCTCACGCTCATCTCGTACACTTTCTGGTCCAGATCCAGCGCAAACTGGTATTTTTCGCAAATAGCACGGGCTTTGTCCCGCACGCGGCGCAGGTCAAATTTTTCGCCTTTGTCCATGCTCAGGGCAATGTTTTCCACGGCGGTAAACACATCCACCAGTTTGAAGTGCTGGTGAATCATGCCAATGCCAAGGGCAAGGGCATCGCGCGGGGAACGGATATCTGCCGGCTGGCCGTTGACGATGATCTGCCCGCCGTCCGGGTAATAGATACCGGCGATCATATTCATCAGGGTTGTTTTGCCGGAGCCGTTCTCGCCCAGCAGGGACAAAATCTCCCCGCGGCGGATATTCATGGTAACATCATGGTTTGCAATGACCGGGCCAAAAGTTTTGGTTACATGTTCCAGCTGGATGGCGTACTCAGTCTGCGGCATGGGAATGCTCCTCTCTGTAAAAATCCATCATGCGGTGCCGTAAACACCAATAGAGGGAAGCTCTGTTCAGTAACAGGCAGAGCTTCCCTCCATGTCAGTTCAGTTTGTGGGATCAGGCAACCGGGTCTGCATCCTCGGTAATGCCGTCAATGCGCAGGGAGAAATACGGAGCGCTGCGCAGAGTGGATTCAGAGAAGTAACCATCGGTGATGGCTTCCTCGGTATCGCCCTGGTACACAGCAACCGGGGTGCCGGTGGAGTAATCATAGAAAGTCAGGTCGATGGGAGCGGTGGTAACAGTCTCACCGTTGACGGTGAACTTGCTGGTATCAAACACATGCAGGCTGCCATCTTTCAGGGCTGCTTCCACTTCGGCAACCTTCTCGGCAGTGCCTTCGGCAACTTCGGGGCCAAGGTCAGTGATGGCAACAGCGCCTTCGTTGTAACCCTCGGACCAGTTGGTAGCCGGGTTTTCACCGTCCATCATGCTCTTGAACAGGTATTCATAGTAAACTTCCCAAACGTTGGTGGCGGAGGTCAGGGCAGCGGTGGGAGCGGTCTCCAGCATGTCGATGTTGTAACCGACAGAGTAGCAGATCTTGCCGGCATCCTTCTGCTTCTGGGTGGCAGCGGGAGCACCGGTGGAGTCAGCATGCTGACCAATGATCACGCTGCCGTTTGCAATCAGAGCTTCGGCGGCAGCGCCTTCCTTGTCGATATCGAACCAGGAGTTGGTGTACATAACTTCCATGGCAACATTGGGGTAAACGCTCTGCACGCCCAGGAAGAATGCAGTGTAGCCGGAAACAACCTCAGCATAGTTGTAAGCGCCGACATAGCCGATCTTGACCTTGCCGTCAGCGGTAAAGCTGTTGGGCTGGGTCTCCGGGGTCAGGGTGCCGGACTCAACCAGTTCCTGCAACTTCATACCGGCAACAACACCGGCAACATAGCGGCTCTCATAAACATTGGTGAAAGCGTTCTTGAAGTTATCCAGGCCAGTCAGGGCAGCAAAATCACCGGTCATGGAAACAAAAGTGACATCGGGATACTTTTCAGCTTCTTCTACGATATAGGTCTGGTGGCCGTAAGAGTTGGAAACAACAAGGTTGCAGCCCTGGCCAACCAGGTCTTCTGCAGCGTCAGAGCACTCAGCACCTTCGGGAACCTTGTACTTCCAAACTATCTGGCTGTCGCTCATGCCAAGCTTCTGTGCAGCAGCCTTGATGCCGTTGATATGCGCAGCAGTGTAGCCTTCCGTCTCGTCGCCAATCGTGATAACGCCAACCTTCAGGTCGCTGGCAGCTGCATCGGTAGCAGTGGCAGCGTCAGCGGTAGAATCTGCTGCTGCGCTGGATGCAGCGCTGGATGCAGCAGTGCTGCCGCAGGCGGCCATGCTGAGCAGCATAGCTACGGACAACACAATACCCAACAATTTTTTCATGTGTAAGTGCTCCTTTTCTTTTTACGTCTGGCCCGGCGGCAGCTGCCAGCCGGAGCCACGGTCCTGAAACCAAAAATGCGCCGTTTTGCTGCATGCTTGCAGGAAATCCGACACATTCTTTTCACATATGTTATTGTATACGCAGCGGGGACATTTTTCAATGCTTTGTGAATACGTTGTTAAAAGTTTGTAAATTACGGAACAATTTTCAAATTTCGGCTGCGTTCTGCCAGCAAAACGCACAATCTTTTTGTTTCAAAGTATGACTTTTGAACAAAAATCTGCGCTTCATCAGCGCTGATGAAGGTAGCGGCGGTCCAGGCCGTGTTTTTCTGCCGCGTTCAGGGCCAGCCACATCAAGGCAACTTCAATGGGGATCATGATGGTGTTTTTGACCATGCCGGTGCTCAGGTAATACAGGTAACCCTTGCCATACAACATAGCTTTCCACACACTGCCCAGCAGCACATTGCTGCCGTAATTGATCAGCAGACGGGTCACGATCAGGCGCGGGATGGTGGGTTTGCGCTGGTAGAGCATAACGCCGTAAATCAGGCCGGACAACATGGCCGTAATCAAATAGCCGGGGAAATACGGCTCGCCATAGCTGGAAAGCAGAAAGCCCAGCGTATCAATGACCGCACCAACGCCCATGCCCACCAGCGGGCCATAACAGGCGCACCCCAGCGAAACCACCACAAAGCTGAAATAGATCTTCAGGCTCTGGCCCAGCAGATAGATGGGGAAGCTTTCCAGAATAATGGCCAGCGCCGTGACCATACCGGCAAAAGCCAGAACGCGGATGTTTTTAAACTCATCGGCGGCCTGCTGCCAATAGGCCGCGGCATACAGCGGGGTACGAACTTGAACGGATTTTTGCATAATAAAATACCTCCATCGTGCGTGTTGCCGCACAAGGGAGGGGAAAGGGCAGGTGTGCAACCACACCCGCCGTTGCACACCTTTATGCAGCAGTGGGATGCGAAACCAGCACCGCGTGCCGGCAGCGGCGTGTACATTGCACTCCCCTGCCCTGCATCTTCGTCCTGCCACAACTCCCCGTTGGTCAGGCACTGCGGCAAAGCGGCGCCATTGCCGCTTTGCCTAACGCGCGGGTTTCTACTCTGCGTAAATATTATTTTACTGCTTTAGTATACCGCACTTTATGCAGATTGCAATAGTTTTTGCTGATTTTTTGTGGAGGGTGGGGGTAGGCTATAAAATTGGGAACGATGCGCATATGTTTGAGGGTTTTATATGGGGAGGGTGGCGTGGTCAGGTGACCCCGCCCTACAGGAAATGGCAGGGCACATCACACTTTTTATCGTTTGCTGCAAAACCAAAGCCCGCGGAACGATGCGAACATCGTCCCCTACAAATCATTTGCAGCGTTTATCACCATCGGCAAAGGTTTCCACAGTGCGCACACCCCTGCAGGTGTTCCATTAAACCACATCCCGTGTAATGATGGATTGCAAATTTGAAGTGAGAACACTTCCTTTGCGGGCATCTTACACAGAAAACAGGAAGGGGCGCACACTGTGCGCCCCTACGGAACGCCTATCCGCGCTCAGTGGTTGAATTTATTCTGCGCTTCGCCCAGCTTGCCGGCCATCAACAGGCGGCAGGCGGCTTCCACGTCGGTGTGGCGGCCGGTCACAAGCTTGGCGTCATCGGGCGGGAACTTGCCCAGCACCCAGTCAGCCAGATCATAATCCGGGCGCGGCTTGGCGCCAACGCCAATGCGGATGCGGTAAAAATCCTCGCCGCCGGTGGAAGCGATAATGCTCTTTAGCCCGTTGTGCCCGCCAGCAGAACCGGAGGGCCGGATGCGGATGTGCCCCGGCTCTTGTGCAATGTCATCGCACAACACAATAATGTGGTTGCGCGGGATCTTGTAAAATGCCGCGGCGGGGGCGATGCTCTGGCCGCTCAGGTTCATGTAGGTCAGCGGCTTTAGCAGCATCACTTTGCGGCCGTCCACCTGGGCAATGCCGTAAAGGCCCTGCCATTTGCTTTTGTTGATCTCGCACCCCCAGGCTTCGGCCAACGCATCCAGCGCGGCAAAACCGGTGTTGTGGCGGGTGCCGTCATATTTCGGCTCCGGGTTGCCCAGACCGGCAATCAGCCAATCTGCCCCGGAACCACCTCCAAATAGTCCCATAGTAAAAATCCTTATAGTAATTTTGTGATTTTAGTGTGCACCAGGGGCAAAGCGTTCCACTGTGTCCCGGATGGTATCCAGGAAGGATTCTGCACCGAAGGTGTTGACCTTGAAAAACACAGCCTGGCTGCCGCCGGATGTGATGGCGGAAAGCCGGATCTGCCCGTCAGCTTCCAGCAGGGTCAGGCTCATGGTAACACGGCCATTGCCAATGGCACTGTAGCGTTCGTATACCCGTACGGCACAGCGGCCGGTGCTGAAGTTGAAATCACTGGAACCTTCCAGCGTGGCCGAAACACTTTGTTTTACAACAGCGTCCAGCTCGGTCAGGATGGTGGTAAAATCCCCGGTCAGGGTGCGTTCCAAAATGGCCATGGCAGCAATCCTCCTTGCAGCAGGTCAGGGGGCATCAGTCGCTTTTCTTTTCGGCTTCCAGCTTCTGTTTTTTGGCAACGTATTTTTCCAGCTTCTTGGCGCCCCAGGCGGCAACTTCGGCCTGCTTGGCGCGCTCAATGCCCAGGGCACCGTCCGGCACATCGTGGCCGATGGTGGAACCGGCAGCGGTAAAGGCGCGGCTGCCCACCTTGACCGGCGCCACCAGGTTGGTGTTGCAGCCGATGAACGCATAATCGCCGATGGTGGTGCGGTACTTGCCCTCGCCGTCATAGTTGCAGGTTACGGTGCCGCAGCCAAAGTTGCAGTACTTGCCCACATCGGCATCGCCAATGTAAGTCAGGTGGCTGACAGTGTTGCCCTCGGCAAAGTTGGCGTTCTTGGTTTCCACATAAGCGCCCAGGTGCACGCCCTCATCCGTCACGGTGCCGGTGCGCACATGGGTAAAGGGGCCAATCTTGTTGTTGGGGCCCAGATGGCTGTCATAACACTGGCTGGCGTTCACGGTGGAACCGGCCTCAACAATGGTGTTCTCCAATAAGGTATTGGGGCCGATGACGCAGTTTGCCCCGATGACGGTTTTGCCGCGCAGGATGCAGCCCGGCAGGATCACTGCGCCGGGTGCAATCTCAACTTCGGGGTCAATAAAAACCTGGTCGCTGATGAACTCCACACCGTTCTGCAGGTGCTTTTCAAAAGTTTCTTCAAAGGCCGCTTTGGCGGCAAGGTATTTGGCTTTCGCTTCGGACATAAAAATACCCCTTTCTGTTTTGGGCCAAAAGAGTATACGGCCCTACAAAAAAGCCCCGGAACAGGGCTGAAGCCTGCCGGGGCGGGATGAATTGAAAAAAGTGTTGCAGGATGTAATAAAATAATGTTTCCCAACTTCTCACCCATTATAATTTACCGCATTTTTGGTCAAATTGCAAGAGCCTGACCCCAAAACTTTGTGAGATTTTCGGCGAAAATATTCGCCATTTATTTAACAATGTACTGGAAATTCCGGGCTGAGTCTGTTATAATGGACTTTGCAAGAGAGAAAATTCTTATTTTGCGGGTGTGCGCGGCACACCGGGAAGAAACCGTAATTTTGTTGGAGGTAACCTATGAGCAAGAAGTTTTTGTATTTGTTCAAAGAGGGCCATGACGCATTTGGCGGCGACCAGACGACCATGAAGAACATTCTGGGCGGCAAGGGCGCTGGTCTGGCAGAAATGACCCATGCCGGCATGCCGGTTCCTCAGGGCTTCACCATCACCACCGAAGCCTGCACCCAGTACTATGCTGACAACCGTGAGATCAACGATGAGATCAAGGCTGACATCTTCAAGTACATGGGAATCCTGGAAGAGCAGACTGGCAAGAAGTTCGGCGATATCGAGAACCCGCTGCTGGTTTCCGTTCGTTCCGGTGCACGTCAGTCTATGCCCGGCATGATGGATACCATCCTGAACCTGGGCCTGAACGACCAGGCTGTTGAAGGTCTGGCAAAGAAGACTTCTAACCCCCGTTTTGCATATGACTGCTACCGCCGCTTCATCCAGATGTACTCTGACGTCGTCATGGAGCTGGGCAAGAGCTTCTTTGAAGAGCGTATCGACGCTATGAAGGAGCGCAAGGGCGTTAAGCAGGATATCGAGCTGGACGCTGAGGACCTGAAGGAACTCGTCAAGGAGTTCAAGGCCATCTACCTGGAGAAGCAGGGCGAAGAGTTCCCGCAGGATCCGAAAGAACAGCTGATCGGCGCTGTCAAGGCCGTCTTCCGTTCTTGGGATAACCCGCGCGCCAACGTTTACCGCAAGATGAACGAAATCCCCTACGAGTGGGGCACTGCTGTCAACGTTCAGCAGATGGCTTTCGGTAACTCCGGCATGCGTTCCGGCACCGGTGTTGCTTTCACCCGTAACCCCGCTACCGGCGAAAAGAAGCTGATGGGCGAGTACCTGATCAATGCTCAGGGCGAAGATGTCGTTGCCGGCATCCGTACTCCTTCCCCGATCAGCAAGCTGCACGAGGAAATGCCTGAGGTTTACGATCAGTTCGTTGAGATCGCAACCCGCCTGGAAAACTACTACAAGGATATGCAGGACATGGAGTTCACCATCGAAGATGGCAAGCTCTTTATGCTGCAGACCCGTAACGGCAAGCGCACCGCACAGGCTGCTCTGCAGATCGCCTGCGACCTCGTTGATGAGGGCGTTATCGATCAGCGCACCGCTGTACTGCGCGTTGAGCCCAAGCAGCTGGATACCCTGCTGCACCCGCAGTTTGACGCTGCTGCCCTGAAGGCTGCTGAAGCAATCGGCAAGGGCCTGGCCGCTTCTCCGGGATCTGCCTGCGGTCGCGTTGTCTTCAGCGCTGAAGATGCTGAAGAGAAGGTCAAGGACGAAGCTTGGAAGAAGGTCGTTCTGGTTCGTCTGGAAACCAGCCCCGAAGATATCGTCGGCATGCAGGTTTCTCAGGGCATCCTGACCGTCCGCGGCGGCATGACCAGCCACGCAGCTGTTGTTGCACGTGGCATGGGTACCTGCTGTGTTTCCGGCTGCGGCAATGATAACGATGTTGCTATCGATTACGATGCAAAGGTTATCACCATTAACGGCCACACCTTCCATGAGGGTGACTGGATGAGCATTGATGGCTCTACCGGCAACATCTACGAAGGCCAGATTGCTACCGTCGCTTCCACCGAGAACGCTAACTTCAAGCGCTTTATGAGCTGGGCTGACGAAGCACGCCAGATGAAGGTTATGACCAACGCCGATAACCCGCGTGATGCACAGAACGCTGTCGATATGGGTGCTGAAGGCATTGGCCTGTGCCGTACCGAGCATATGTTCTTCGCTGAGGATCGTATTGCTGCTGTTCGTGAGATGATCTGCGCACGTACCGTTGAAGAGCGCAAGGTTGCCTTGGCTAAGGTTGAGCCGTTCCAGGAAGCTGACTTTACCGCTATGTACCGCATCATGGGCGATCGTCCGATGACCATCCGTTATCTGGACCCGCCTCTGCATGAGTTCCTGCCCACCAAGGCTGAGGATATCGAAGCCCTGGCAAAGGATATGGGCATGACCACCGAAGAGCTGAACAACGTTGTTGTCAGCCTGCATGAGTTCAACCCCATGATGGGCCATCGTGGCTGCCGTCTGGCCGTTACCTATCCGGAAATTGCCGAGATGCAGACCAATGCTGTGATCAAGGCTGCCATCAAGGTTTCTGCTGAGACCGGCAAGATGATCACCCCGCACATCATGGTGCCCCTGGTTGGCGAAGTGAAGGAGCTGAAGTACGTCAAGGACGTCATCGTCAAGACTGCTGACAAGCTGATCGCTGACGCTGGCGTTGACATGAAGTACCAAGTTGGCACCATGATCGAGATCCCGCGTGCCGCCCTGACCGCAGGTGAGATCGCTAAGGAAGCTGACTTCTTCAGCTTCGGTACCAACGACCTGACCCAGATGACCTTCGGCTTCAGCCGTGACGATGCTGCTAAGTTCCTGACCGCTTACTATGATACCAAGATCTACGAGAGCGATCCGTTCCAGCATCTGGACCAGATCGGCGTTGGCAAGCTGGTTAAGATGGCTGCCCATGACGGCCGCGCAACCAACCCCAACTTGGGTCTGGGCATCTGCGGCGAGCACGGTGGCGACCCCTCCAGCGTTGAGTTCTGCCACAACGTTGGCCTGGATTACGTTTCCTGCTCTCCGTACCGCGTTCCCATCGCACGTCTGGCCGCTGCTCAGGCTGCTATCAAAAATCCGAGAGCATAAGGCTTTTATAACGAGTTATCGTTAAAAAACGAGCATAAAATAAGGCTCACCGTCAATTTTGGCGGTGGGCCTTATTTGTTTGCTCATGTATGAGATGAATTGCGTTTAACACGGAGCTGCTTTCCAGAACCATCACAGATACACCTCCACGGTCAGGTCGGTCCACGCTGCACGGCGGAACTGGTGGGGCAGCTTGTTGGCTTCACGGTAACGCTTGGCGGTTTCAAAGTCGATGGTGAAGGTGAGGATCGATGGAATATACAAAAACGGTGAGCTGGACTATGAGGCAACTCACAAGAAATTCTTGTTGGTTCGTTCCGAAGGGACAAGACAGGTAAAAATAAATTAAGGTATCCCGACTTTATGACTTTTTGAATGCTATCTGAAAAAAAGAAAAACCGCTGCGCAGCCGACAGCGGTTCATCGTCATATTCTGTTTTCAGAACAGCCAAGCAAATATTGCCGATGCAGCGACAATCAAGGCACTTCCTGCCAAGGATAACAGCATCGGTACTGCAAATGGGCACAGTAACAGTGCCACAATCGCCGAAGCCGCTGCCTGTGCATAGCTACCATCTAGCAGCGCAAGGAAAGCCGCAAAGCCGCCCAGCCCGGCAAGCAGTAATAGTAAATCTAAGGCAACACCGCACAATTCCCGCCTTACGGCTTAAGCACCGCTTCGGCAGCTGCGGCACGGCATCTGCGTTGCCAAAATGCTCGATAATGTCGGGTTGC
>ERZ780100.713-NODE-713-length-14190-cov-2.037708_pt1 | contig 14190 bp, 10 predicted proteins | sample MGYA00511573_ERZ780100 | MGnify/ENA primary metagenome ERZ780100 (study PRJEB29588, sample SAMEA2161876) | human gut metagenome | biome: human gut; feature: human-associated habitat; material: faeces | place: Denmark | collected 2008/2010 ...
AGGAGAAGTTACACGCCCACAGCAGAGGACTACCCGCCAGCGGAGTGATTCTGCCCGTAGGAGTGCCTGCCGCCATGGGACTCTATGCATTGATAAAGAAAGACCAGCCGATGCTGAAAGATGCCGTTTACATAGGAACCAGTGTGATTGAGGCGGTAGGTATCACATACGCTGCCAAACATATCATAGGACGTGACCGGCCTTTTGTAAAGTATCCGGATAAGATTCATGCATACGGAGCACCGGATGCAGACAGCCCGTCGTTTCCTTCAGGACACACAGCCGCCGCTTTTTCCCTGGCAACTTCGCTTTCTATCACTTATCCCAAATGGTATGTCATCGCTCCTTCTGCCGTATGGGCCTGTGGAGTGGGGTTTGCACGAATGAACCAAGGAGTGCATTATCCCAGTGATGTAGTGGCAGGAGCAGCGATCGGAGTAGGATGTGCTTTTGCAAATATTTATGTAAACCGATGGCTGAATAAGGTGCTGTTCGGGAGACAGATAAAGTGATGGTTGGATGCAGGAGTGCAACTATGCGCCCCTGCAGTTAATATAAAGTCTTGACTATCGTTTTTTTAGCAGCAATCCTTCAAAATCCGGTTGTTCCAGCAGCTCCAGTGCTTTCCTGATACTTTCATTGGCATCATTGATGACGTGATAATACTCATTCATATCCCATAAATCACGGGCTATAAATGCTTTCATATGCAATTTCAGCAAAGGAAGGGCCTTCTGGTATTCTTCTTCATTATATTCCACTCCCATCTCCTTGCCGGTAGCAACCAGTTGTGCCAACATATCCGGAGTCACTTCAAAACGTTTGTAGAATTCATTGAAAGTCTTGTATTTGCCCAGCCATTCTTTACGATGGGCATCAATAAAATGAAAGTGAGCTTTCATCAACGCCCCTTTATCACGCAACTGACGATGATATTTAGTATAGAGAGTCGTATCAATCGGCACAAAATAATCGGGCATAATTCCCCCACCGCCATATACCGTACGAGCCAGCTTATGAGTTTTGAACTTCAGTGAATCCGGGAAGTGAATGCTGTCTTCACTCATCATCTCTCCTTTATTATAACGGTCTATCAGGTCCTCATTATACTTTTCAATGCTTTCGTAAGGTTTCTGGATACAACGTCCGGCAGGAGTATAATAACGGGCCACCGTCAAACGAATCATCGACCCGTCCGGCAAATCAATGGGACGCTGCACCAAGCCTTTACCAAAGCTGCGCCGGCCCACAACGACTCCTCTGTCCCAATCCTGAACAGCTCCGGTCACAATCTCACTGGCAGAAGCCGAGAATTCATCGACCAATACAATCAGACGACCATTCTGGAACTCGCCCGTACCTTTAGCAAAAAATTCACTACGGGGATTACGACGGCCTTCCGTATAGACTATCAGTTCCTTTTTGCCCAGAAACTCGTTGGCAATATCGATGGCAGCGTTCAAATAACCTCCGCCATTGCCTTGCAAATCAAGAATCAAATCTTTCATCCCTTTTTTCTGCAATTCAGCTAACGCTTTCTTGAACTCTTCATGGGTAGTGGCGGCAAAACGGTTGATACGGATATAACCAATCTTATCTTTAATCATATAGGAAGCATCCAGGCTGTAAACAGGTATTTTATCCCTTTTCACCGTAAAAGGGAGCAGTTCCTTCACCCCTCGGCGAAGTATTTTCAAATTCACTTTTGAATCTTTAGGACCACGAAGACGACGCATGATATCTTCGGTGCTCATCTTTACACCGGCTATCAGCGTATCTTCCACCATGACGATACGATCGCCGGCCAGAATACCTGCTTTTTCGGAAGGACCGCCCGATACGGGCTGTATCACCAACAATGTATCTTCTGCCATATTGAACTGTATGCCGATACCTTCAAAGTTTCCCTGCAGCGGCTCGTTCATTTTCTTCACTTCCTCCGGGTCGGAATAAGTAGAATGAGGATCAAGCTGTTCCAGCATTTTTACGATGGCTTCCTCTACAAGTTTCCCCTCATTGACTTCGTCTACATAAAGGTTGGCAATGGCAAACTCCGCCAACTGTAATTTGCGTGCCGGAGAATTCAGAAACTTATTTTCCTGAGCCTGTACGGCTACAATAGAAAAAAAGCAGGCAATCAAGCCTGCAAAGTACATAGTATATTTCATGATCAGTCTATTTTCATTCCTTCAGGTAAGAATGGTGTTACGTCTTTACCAAACTGCAATAATTCTCTCACAATAGTAGAGCTGATAGAAGTAAGTTCCGGCTCCGTAAATAACAGAATAGTTTCTATACCGGCCAGTTTCCGGTTGATATCGGCTATGGTTTCCTCATATTCAAAATCGTGTACGGTGCGGATTCCACGAACAATGAACTGCGCTTCTTTAGCTCTGGCAAAGTCTATGGTCAAACAATCGTAAGCGTCGATCTTTACCCGGGGATCATCAGCAAAAAGTTTCTCAATCATCTCCACTCGTTTCTCTGTAGGAAACCAAGTCTTCTTATTCTCATTGATACCGATACCGATTACCACTTCATCCATAAAGGTCAATGCTCTTTTCACGACCGAATAATGGCCGATGGTAAAGGGATCAAATGTCCCCGGAAATATGGCTCTTCTCATATTTGTTAGTGATTCACGCAATGTCTTCTTCTATAACAAGGTTATCTATAATAAAATTCTGACGTTCCATGGTGTTCTTACCCATATAAAACTCCAGCAATTCTTTCACCAGGTCAGTCTTGCGGAGGGAAACTTGCTCCAGACGCATGTCTTTGCCGATAAAGTGCTTGAATTCATCGGGTGAGATCTCTCCCAAACCTTTGAATCGGGTAATTTCGGGATTGGGGCTTAACCGTTCGATAGCGGCAATCCGTTCTTCTTCCGAATAACAATATACGGTTTCATAAACTCCTTTCTTGCGGTTGCGGACACGGAATAAAGGGGTTTGAAGGATATATACATGACCTTTCTTTATCAAGTCAGGGAAGAATTGCAGGAAGAAAGTAATAAGCAATAAACGGATGTGCATACCGTCTACATCAGCATCTGTAGCTACAATTACCTTATTATATCGTAATCCTTCCATACCGTCCTCTATGTTCAGAGCAGCCTGAAGCAGGTTAAACTCTTCATTCTCATATACAATCTTCTTGGTCAGCCCGTAAGAATTCAACGGCTTACCACGCAAACTGAATACTGCCTGAGTATTTACATCACGGCTCTTGGTGATAGAACCGCTTGCCGAGTCTCCCTCGGTAATGAAGATGCAGCTTTCCTCCTTCTTGTCCCCTTTGACATCGTTCAGATGAAAGCGGCAGTCACGTAACTTCCGGTTATGAAGATTTGCCTTCTTGGCTCGCTCACGTGCCAGTTTCGTCACTCCGGCTATCGCTTTACGCTCTTTCTCCGACTCCTGAATCTTCTGCAACATCACATCGGCCACGTCCGTATGCTTGTGCAGATAGTTATCGACCTCAGTCTTTACAAAATCACCTACAAATTTATTGACGGTAGGACCACCGGGAGCCATATTGGTAGAGCCCAGCTTGATTTTAGTCTGACTTTCGAACAACGGTTCCTCCACATTGACGGCAATGGCAGCCACCAGTCCGTTACGGATATCGGAATAATCCATGTTCTTGTTGAAATATTCCTTGATGGTACGGGCAATATGCTCTTTGAAAGCACTTTGATGCGTACCTCCCTGAGTCGTATGCTGTCCGTTGACAAAAGAGTAATACTCTTCACCATACTGGCCGGTATGCGTAAAGGCTATCTCAATATCTTCTCCCTTCAAATGGATGATGGGATATAATCCCACAGCCGTCATGTTGTCGTTAAGCAAATCCACCAACCCGTTACGGGACAAGATACGCTGACCGTTATAGATAATGGCCAGTCCTGTATTCAGATAGGTATAATTGCGGAGCATGGTTTCCACAAACTCCGGACGGAAACTGTAATTCTCAAATAACAGGTTATCCGGTTCAAAGAAAATATAAGTACCGTTCTCCTCTGTTGTATTTTGTGTGGTATCCGTCAACAAGTCTCCCTTGGCAAAGGTAGCGATACGCACCTTTCCATCACGATAGCTGCGCACCTCGAAGCGCGAACTCAATGCGTTGACAGCTTTCACACCGACCCCATTCAGTCCGACACTCTTCTTAAACGCCTTACTGTCATATTTACCTCCCGTATTCAGCACACTTACAGCCTCAATAAGTTTTCCCTGCGGAATACCCCGACCATAGTCACGCACGCTGACACGGAGATTTTCTTCAATGATAATCTCAATCTTTTTACCCGCCTGCATTTTGAATTCATCGATACTGTTGTCGAGAACTTCTTTCAGAAGGACGTAGATACCGTCCTCGGCATGTGATCCGTCACCCAACTTTCCAATATACATACCGGGACGGGTACGCACATGCTCCATGTCACTGAGGTGGCGGATGTTATCGTCGGTATATTCTACAGCGGGATTGTTTATCAGTTCGTTGTTTTCTTCCATATTGACTTATCACATTTTTATATATCGTTGTTACAGAATACTCTTTTTATAAGCACGACGGCGTTTATGCTGCTCGGTCTTGAAATATTCCCACTGGGCCTGCACCTTTCCATTCAGTTCCAGTTCCGGATTACTTTCGGCATACTTGAATCCCAGTTGCTGATATACAGGAATCAAGTCCGAGAATAACAAAGCATTGACTCCTTTGTTCTGATACTCAGGTTTTACAGCAACCAGCAACAAGTCCAGCATAGGGGGATATTTATGCAAAAACAGCACTTTCAGCAAATGATACCAGCCCATAGGCAGCAAACGCCCCTTCGCTTTTCGTAACGCTTCGGACAAAGAAGGCATTGAAATACCCACCGCCACCAGTTTATCTTCAGCATCGGTCACCAAGGTCACCATACGCAAATCTACAATAGGCAAATACATCTTTATATACTGGTTAATCTGTCCTTGAGACAAAGCCGAGAAACCATAAAGCGGAGCATAAGCCTCATTCATCAATTCGAAGATAGCCTGGCCATATTCGGCCGCAATTTTCTTACCCGATGTATATTTCTTCACCTTCAAGTTAAACTTACGTTGAATCAAATCACTGATACGCTTATGCTTATCAGGAATTGCATCCGGAATATAAATTTTATATTCCACCCAATCGGCATCCTTTTCGAATCCCAACTTCTCCATATGCTGTGGATAATAAGGATAATTATAGATAGTCGCCATGGTGCTCAATTGGTCGAATCCTTCTATCAGCATACCCTCCGCATCAAAGTCGGTAAAGCCCAAAGGTCCCTGAATGGTATCCATTCCCTTCGATTTACCCCATTGGGCTACTGCATCCAACAAGGCGCGTGATATTTCGATATCATCCAGGAAATCAATCCATCCGAAACGGACTTCTTTTTTATTCCAAGTTTCGTTTGCGCGTTTATTTATAATCCCTGCAATACGTCCTACCACCTTGTTATCCTTATATGCCAGAAAATACTCCGCCTCACAAAACTCGAAAGCGGCATTCTTCTTCGGACTGAACGTATTCAGCATATCATCGTACAAGTCGGGTACGGAATAAGGATTCTCTTTGTATAACTCGTAGTTGAACCGTATAAATGTCTTAAGTTCTTTCTTTGAACTGACTTTTTTAATGGTAATAGCCATGCTGTATTTTTATAAAAATTCAGGGTGTAAAGATAGAAGTTTTTTTGCAGATAACTTATTCTTTTTATGGCTTTTTTACTGTTGGGCAATAAGATAGGCGGTATAAACGACATAACAGCCAACCATCAATGCGCCTTCAAGACGGGTTATGGTACGTTTACGGAAAAACCAGCCTACCAGCCACAACAACAGGGAGGAAGCAAGCAGCACACTTAAATCGAGATTATTTATATTCCCCATCGGAAGCGGTGATACCGTAGCGCTGCACCCCAGTACAAAGAATATATTGAACAGATTGCTACCGATGACATTGCCGATAGCAATTCCCGGATTCTTCTTTAAAGCTGCCGTAACAGATGTAGCAAGCTCCGGCAAGGAAGTACCTCCGGCTACCAATGTCAGTCCGATTACCGATTCACTGACACCCCATGAACGGGCAAGCCCGCTTGCCCCGTCGACAAAAAGCTGTCCGCCAAATATGAGCCCGGCCAGTCCTCCTGCAATATACAACACCGATTTCCATACAGGCATTTCCTTAATCTTCTGCTCTTCTCCTGCCTCATCTGCCCCATTACGAGCGATAGCAAATGTATAACGCATAAATATAAGGAAGAAAGCCAACAGAACAAACCCATCGGAACGGCTGATAACATTGACCGCTTCCCTGTCCAGCATCATGTCATTGGCACAGACAAACAGTACCAATGAAGAAAGAATGACTAACGGAATCTCTTTACTCATCGTCCCCTCACCTACTTTTATGGGGAGTACCAACGCAGTACAGCCTATAATCATCAAAGCATTGAATATATTACTACCCACCACATTACCAATAGCCATTTCAGCACTGCCATTCAATGCAGAAAGCACACTGATAACCAATTCGGGAGCCGAAGTGCCAAAAGCTACAATGGTAAGCCCGATTACCAAATCAGAAATACGGAAACGTTTGGCAACCGCTGCAGAACCATCTGTCAAGCCATTTGCACCAGCCAAAATAAGAGCCAGACCACCAATCAAAAGGAGTGTATTCAACATAACAAAGAGTACATTTACAGTTTTACACCGCAAATGTACTCTTTTTCCCTAAAATAACTATCCCTATTTGGTGCGTTTTACAGTATAGATTACTTTTCCTTTCTTATCAATCATATGCATATCCAGTTCTTTCTTGTCTGCCGTGAAGATAGAAAAGCCCGGTTCGGGACTGCAGAACTGAGTGCCTTCCACTGGTTTTACCTTACGGCTCAACGAACCTGCCGAATTTACCACATAGTCGATATCACTGCCCGGCACACGAAGATGCTGGAAGTTATGAATGTGTCCGCATGCATAGATATCCACCTTATGTTTACGGAGGATAGGATCCAGACGTTTCTGCATATCGCTGCGTTCACTGTCGTCTTTCGACGTTTCAGCATAAATGGGATGATGCCCTATTACGACAACCCAATCTTCTTTGGCAGCAGTAAGCACAGAGTCTATCCATGCCAGTTGCTTGTCCATGTCCTGTTTGCAGGCATCCGGATAAGTTTCGCTCTCGTTACGGTATTTGTCAATCAGAGGAGCGGTATCTATCATCACAAAACGGATGGCAGTTCCTTTCTTCTCAAAAACTTTGGTATAATAACGACCAGGCATCGACCAGCGACGACTCACATTGGTATAATCCAACACAGCCTGCGTATTACCCCGGTATTCATGATTTCCCAAGATCGGGAACCAGTCTATCATCAGTTCGGGATGGCTGTAAATCAACTCGTAGTTGGTCATCCAAAGCGGATCGTTAACGCTGCGTACACCTTCAAAGTGGTGCACGTCTCCAGCTGCAAACACACACTCGGGACCAATAACATCCGCCATTTCTCCCATCAGCTCGGCTATGGGCTTCTGGTCATAATAACCGTTACGTCCCAAATCGTTAGCCATATAAAAATTCAGTTGTTTCTCCAGTCCTTTCCAATCTTGTGGAGTCTGGGCACACACATTCAGGCAGATAGCCGCACCAATGACGACAATCCATACCCATGTCAATACTTCTTTCATTTTTCTAATCATCATCAACGTTTTCATATACTTAATTTTTAGAAATTTATTTTTAAACCTGCATTCATTCTCACGCCATAATATTCTGCCTGCATAGTACGGTCCTTCGTACCCTGGTAGTAACGGAGCGGCTGGTTCAGCAGATTGTTCGCCTCAGCATAAAAGGTCATCTTCACCTTCTTGCCAAAGGTATAACTGGCGTTCACATCCATATAGTTCACGGCATCATAATATCTGTCATAAAATGTACTTGGGCCCATTTCATCGATAAAACTGGAGGCATAGTTATAGCTCAGGCGCACATTCAAGCCTCCTTTTTCAAAGTAAAGAGAGGCATTCGCCGTATGCTCGGGAGACCCCGGCAAACTCAACCCGCTCTCGTTCTCACGTCCTTCGAAGTTAAAGTCCTCCACACGTGAGTGAGTATAAGTATAGGTTCCATAGAAACCCACATACTTCAAGGCCGGAGCAATGAAGCCGAAATCACGCTGATAAGAAAATTCCAATCCCCACAGATTAGCATTTCCTGCATTCTTGGGCTGAGTGAAACGGGTATATTCTGTTCCTTGGTATTCATAGTTGGTCAGTACCTGATCTACGATGAAATCGTCTATTTTCTTATAGAAAAAGCCTGCGCTCACCAAACCTACACTCTTGAAATAATAATCGGCACTCAAATCGAAGTTGTAAGAAATAGTAGGTTTCAGGTCAGAGTTACCAATCTTTATTTCATTATCGCCACGGTTGATATTCACGCTGGGAACCAAAGCTGAATATTTGGGGCGGCTCAAGGTCTGCGTGTAAGAACCGCGTATCTTGAAATCATCATTTACATCCCATTTCACCAAAATAGAAGGAAGGAAATTCACATAACTGTTGACGACGCGGCCGGTCTTGGTGGTCTTATCTGTTTCATCATCATAGTTACGACCGGTATAACGAAGAGAAGTGTGCTCCATGCGGAGCCCTGCCATCAAGTTTATATCAGAGGTAAATTTATGGTCAAATCGTACATACCCGGAACTTACAGTTTCACGAGCCTCAAAGTTCTCAGCCAATTCGGCTTGTACCTGTTCTTTATCGAATTGGGAAGCATCATTTAAGTTCAATCCACCCACATATTCTTTACTGGCAAATGTTCCTACCTGATATTTGTCGCTCGGCATAAATTTATCCGTACTCTGGTCTACCGTATTTTTCAGGCTGTTGGTCATGAAGGCATCCTCGTCTTTCGGAGTATATTCGTAGAAGTCTATTTCTTTTTCTTTCGTTTTACGTACTACTTTCGCACCGAACTTCAGTTTGGCTCCATTATTCAAACTGGTTTTGAAATTGGCCGAAAATTTCATATCCTCTTCTTTGATGTCTTCCTGTTGTTCTGTCAGTTCTTTCAAGCTGAACTTATCACTCAGTGTCAGGGTAGAACCTGCTGTGGGTGTTGCCAACGGCTGGCGTTCATCACTCAAGTCCATATCAAATTCCTGCTTTTTCAGTTGGAAGTCAAGATAACGCTCATTAGGGCGTTCTTCTGTAGCTTTTGCATAACTGGCATTCCAATCCATGCCGATTGCTCCCCATAAGTGTTCTCCGCCCAAAGCGAAATCCATGGTACGCTGACGCTCCAGACGGGCATTGCGATTATCGGGAGTACCAGCTTTGGTTTGGATGCGGACTGTGCCTTTTCCGTTCTCATCCAAATCCTTGATATTGGTACGGTAACGGTTTTCCCAGTCATTGCGGTTGTTAAAAATACCCTTGAAAGTCAATTTATGGTTTTCATTGAGTTCGAAGTCAAAAGCCGCCGAATAACTTTGACGTTCACGGGTGACAAAGTACTGACGCATCTGATAATCGCTGACATATACTTTGCCATCCTCATTTTGTTCCCACATGAATTCAGTATCATAAGAACCGGAAGGAGCATTCTGATAAGAAGCGGAGAGCAACATGCCCAGTCTGTCATTGAAGAAACGGTCTCCGTAAGTGAAGCCTAAATTCAACTGGGCTTTTTCGCTGATCCAATTGTAACCACTTCCCGCTGTGGCATTGATAGTACGTTTATAAGGAGAATTTTTAGTTACCAGATTGATGGAACCACCGATAGCATCGCCGTCCATATCGGGTGTAACGACTTTGCTTACTTCGATGGTCTGAATCATATCGGCAGGAATCAAGTCCAACTGCACGTTACGAGTATCCCCCTCAGCAGATGGGACACGATTACCATTAATGGTGACGGAGCTTAAATCGGCACTAGTGCCGCGGACTTGTCCAAAACGGGCCTCGCCTTGATCGTATTGCACATTGATGCCACTGATACGTTTCAATGCATCACCTATGTTTGAGTCGGGAAATTTCCCTACTTGGTCAGCAGATACGATATTGGTGATACCCAGATTATTTTTTTGTGTATTGATTGCTTTCTTCTGCCCTTGAAAAGCTCCCTTCACCTGCACTTCCTGCAGTTCCACCCCTTCATTCATCACTATATCTTTCTCTAAAGTCTTGCCTTCGGGAACGGTAACTTTCATTTCAATAGGGCTATAACCTACATAGGTCACTTTGACGGTGTAAGTGCCGGGCTTCAGATTGGGTAATGTGTAGAAACCGTTCACATCACTGATCACTCCGGTTTTCAGATTCTCAATAAAGATGGAAGCACCCGGTAGAATTTGTTTTCCATTGTCTATCACACGTCCGCGAATAGTGCCTTGCCGGACAATGTTTTCATTTTCCTCGGCAAATGCATTTCCACAAACACCTGCCATCAGTAGCATAAGAGACACAGCTCTAACAACCTTTTTCATATACTTTTTTATGCGTTATAAATCTGTCGCAAAAGTAGATGGGTTAAGTTTCGTGAGAGTTACACTCTATTAAAGGTTTCATGACAAACGGATTTCATTCCTGTTACAAGACAGTTCCACACATGTCACCCTCCCCTTTTCCTTCCGGCCATATTACCTAACAATATAAATTAGAGATTTAAGCGCTCTTTCAGCAAACGGTAGCCACTATTACTGACTTTCAGCTTTCGACCGTTTTTTAAGATCAGTTGATAAGACTCCTTGCCGAACAATTCCAGACGGGATATCTGCTTAACCTGAACGATGGCCGAACGATGGATACGGACAAAGTCTGATCCAGGCAGATGAGTTTCAAAATATTTCATCGTCTGTTCTTTAATATACTCCCCTTCAGGAGTAATCAATGTCACATAGTCGCCACAAGACTGAATATAAAGCAAGTCCGCCAATTCTATCAAATGAATTTTAGTCCCATCTTTCACTGTGATCCGATCCAGGCAGTCTTCCGCATCCGCACCGGCTTCTTCCTCTTTCTTCCGGCTGGCCTCCGCTTTCCTGCGGTCTTCCATCCAGGTTTCCTGCATGGTTACCAATTGATTTTCCATCTCCTCACGCTCGCCCGCAGCAGATTGCAAACGATACCATAACAGGATGATGCTCCACAGTAAGGCCACATAACAGAGGCGGAAAGGAAGTGTGAGTATAAAAGGAGTGTAGACTGCATGATTAATAAACTCCAAGATCCACCGGATAAAGAAACTGCCCACCAAAGTACAAGATATGCCTAATATAGTGATAAAAAGCGTAGTAATGGAAATATGGACAAAGCCGAGAACATACCATGCCCAATAAGCCGATAGGGCAAACAGCAGAGTTGCAGCCATTCCGTCCAACAAGGAAACCCATATACCATCGTCTGTGTACCCCCACAGGAAAAGGCCTTGTACGCCGGCAACCAGCAGCAAGCCCAAAGCAACTATCCACCTTTGCGGCGACGCCTGTATAGGATGTGTATCCATATTCCGCCCGTCTTAATTTTTAACGACCAAGCCACTCCACGAAAGAGTCCCCCTTATCACCAGCACCTTTTGAGGATTTTCCTCTCTCTCCCAACGTTTATCCTCATAACCGCCCATGAATGTGCTGCAAAGACATTTTATGGTCCAGTCCGCAGGCACATAGAGTTCAATGCCCCCAAATTTACAATCTACATCCAACGGTGTCTCTCCTACGGGAATGTCCGTACGTCGCATGTCAATGATGCTGCCGCCAAAGCGGGTCTGAATACTTCCCCCCTTCAACATTTCATCCAATATGACCTGACGGACTCCGCTGAAAGCATTCTCCGAATGCAAAAAGCCATCTGCCGAGGTATAATTCATCGTTTTAAATTCTTCCGGAGTTCGACCGTACCCATGGTCTCTAGATTTCCCACCATGACTAAAAACAGTGACAATTCCTATCAGAATCAGAATAGCAGGCAGCATAAATGCCTGCATATCCGTACCACACAAAGCGCTGAGCTGATCATTCAAGTAGTAGGCACTGATACCCAGTAATATCAGTCCGAACACTAAATGACGACGTACCAATGAATAAACGCCGACTACTGCCACAACTGCCTGCCAGGATACCAGCAGGTCATAAACGGGAACTGTGATCCATTGCATATTACGTGCCAAAAGGAGTCCTCCGCAGGCGATAAAGAGAAATGCTATCAAGTACTTTACAGACGCATGTCCTCTGTTGAACTGAATTTTTTGTTTTGTTTTCATTGTTCTTTCTTTTAATGATTGATAATCGAGGATTACGGTCACAAAGTTCATCAAATGAAGGCAATACAGAAAGAGTATTTCTATAAATGCACGTTCTTTCCCCGATGAATGACGGATATTTCCCGATAAATAAAAGATGGAAATAAGCAATTCGTTACACGCAAATCTGCACAAAGATAGAAAAGGTTCTTTTGAAGTGGATGAAAAGAGAAAAAAGTTTTTGTATTCTATAGACAGTGCATCTTTATTATGCATAAAAAAACAGGTACTAATTTTAAATCAGCACCTGCATATTTAGAAGATATTTACCTAAACTATCTTTAATTCCTCACAATAGCATTTTTAATTGGAAGCGTCAAAAGTACGATCCCCCTGTGTACTGCTTCTAAAACAAAGCTTCCACTCCCCTAGAAAACGAACCGGCTTAAAATACCAGGTAGTAGTATTGGGACGTGTATCTTTCTCATCATTTTTGGGAAACAAAATCACCTTACAACGGACTTCATTATCAAGAGCTTCTTTAAAAATATAGTCAGTAATGCTATAATCGTATATCGGGAAAGCTTTCAGCCTATGCAACACACTCTTTAACTGAGTATTATCCAAAAGTTCCGGCTGAGCAAAAGGATCATCCGCTTTCGTTTCGTGCAGCATAATAGCTGCATCAGCATATCGCTGCTCCTTTACTGCGGTCATAAACTGATTAGTAAGTTCCAATACCTTTATAGTATCTTTCTTACTCAAAGCCATAGTTTGTTTTACAGTAGATGGATCGTCTCTTTCCTCTTTCTTACCACCCTGACCACACGAAACAATGAGTATTGAAGCAAGCCCAAGAATCAACAAATTAGTTTTTCTCATACGTACTATAATGTAAAGAGAAAAAAAGAGTGCCCTAAAGCACTCTTTTCTTCAAGTTTATTATAAATAGAGTTACTCACTCAGTTTATCCTACAGTCTTAGCTACATGACATACAATATCAAATTTTACTGTACCCCACGCATATTCAACTACTACAGGAAGTTTGATATCAAACTCACCTACTTCAACTTTATTGTTGATATAAGTCAATGTACCAAAGTTGCCCTTGGCAATTTCTCCTGTAGTAACACCATCGTATTTAACCTGTAAATTGGCAGGGATCGGTTCATATTTACCATTTATGGTAGTCTCAGCCTCCTTTGTATCAATAGTAACTGATTTAACACCATAATATGTATAATAGTTAATCGGAGCAATCTTGAATGCTTCATTTCTCCAGTCAGTGAATGCCAACTTAAGATCAATCTTAGAGCCTTCTGCACCAACGTCTACACCATCCTTAAAGTTATCCATCTTATCAGCTTCTACAGTGATAGGACGCAAGAACTTAACGTCGAATTCATTGTTTGCTACCGCATTCAATGACTTGCCACATTCATTTACTGTTTCAACAGAAAGTCTAGCAGTCAGGTTGTCAGCCAATGCATCACGACCGGCAACATTCAACAAATCTTTAGCAATATCATTGTTAGCCAATGCGATAAGATCTTCTCCATTATTATCTACAGCATCAGTAATAGTCGCAATGACTGTATTTGCAATAGTTGGAGTACTAGCTAACAACTGAGTACGATCAGCGTTTACACTCAGTGTATAAACTGTTCCAGATACACCAGTCATTTTAGCATCCTTCGGATCAACAAATCTGAAAGTCTTAGTCAGTTCAGCATCTGCAAAGTCTGTATAAACAGAAGCTATTTCAGAAATTGTAACATCATGACCATTAAAGGTATCCAAAATGAATTTATTAAAGCGCATGATATCATGACCTGTTGCAGCAGGAACTTCAGTGTTTACATGGATTTCATCATAGCCTGAACCTCCTTCATTAGAAT
>ERZ780100.726-NODE-726-length-13884-cov-2.970497_pt1 | contig 13884 bp, 10 predicted proteins | sample MGYA00511573_ERZ780100 | MGnify/ENA primary metagenome ERZ780100 (study PRJEB29588, sample SAMEA2161876) | human gut metagenome | biome: human gut; feature: human-associated habitat; material: faeces | place: Denmark | collected 2008/2010 ...
AAAATCCGAAAGGAAACCGTCGCTATGGATATACTTTATTTTCTGCTTTTACTTTCTTGTATTAAAAATACAAAATGTGCAAGTGCTTTTGCTTTTCTTGCCTAAATATCATTATTGTGATACAATTAGGCTATACTTATGTGAATGATGGGGATGGAAATTTATCGCAAAGGATGATGACAATGAAAAATCTTTTACAAAGAGCGAGAAAGACAATCAAAATCAAAAATATGCTTTTTCTCACAATTGCCGGAATTATCAATGCGTTTGGAATTACAATATTTCTTAATCCCGTGAACCTTTACGACAGCGGAATTTCAGGTACGGCTATGCTTGCCGCACAACTTACACCCGAAAGCCTGTCGCTTTCACTTTTTCTTATAATTTTTAACCTGCCGCTGTTTTTGTTCGGACTTAAAAAGCAGGGAAAGAAGTTTACATTTTACGCAATTTATACGGTTGCAGTTTATTCGTTCGTTTCATGGCTGATAACCGATGTTCTGCCCGTTGATGTCAGTATGGCATCTCCGCTTGCGGGAACCGATTTGCTCCTTTGTGCCGTGTTCGGCGGTGTGATTTCGGGTATAGGCAGCGGTCTTGCAATCAAATTTGGCGGTGCAATGGACGGCATCGAGGTTATGGCGGTAATCTTTGCGAAGAAAATCGGTGTATCTGTTGGTTCATTCGTTATGGCATACAATATCGTACTTTATGTTGTATGCGGTTTCATTCTGCAAAGCTGGATTCTTCCGCTTTATTCGATTGTTACATATTTTGCCGCACTTAAAACGATTGACTTTATTGTTGAAGGTTTTGACAGGGCAAAGGCGGCAACGATTATTGCGTCTGTAAGCCGTTGCGATGAAATTTGTAACGCACTTTCGGAGGAATTTCAAAGCGGCGTTACCGTAATGCAGGCTCAGGGCGGATATTCAGGCAAGGACAAGGTGATGATTTACTTTGTTGTCAACCGTTTCCAGATTGGCAAGCTGAAGGAAATTGTGCGTGAAATCGACAAGAAAGCGTACATTTCAATTACGGAGGTTGCCGATGTTTTCAGCCGAAACGATTCGCTGTAAATAAATTTTAGTTGGTGTTTTATTTGACAAAATTACTTGTAAAGCTGTTCGTTAAAGACAGCGACAATTGCGATAATCCAAAGGTTAGAACTGCCTATGGCAACCTTTCGGGTGTTTGCGGAATAATTCTTAACCTGTTACTGTTCGGAGGAAAATTGTTTGCCGGAATTGTTTCGGTATCGGTTTCCGTCATTGCCGACGCCCTCAACAACCTTTCGGACGCAGGCAGTTCGGTTGTTACATTCCTCGGATTTAAGCTTGCAAGCCGTCCTGCCGACAGAGAGCATCCGTTCGGCCACGGTCGTTATGAGTATGTGGCAGGCTTGGGAATTTCCGTTGTAATCCTTTTAATGGGTGTTGAGCTTATAAAAAGTTCGATAGAAAAGATAATTACTCCCGAGGACAAAACGGCATTTTCAACGCTTTCACTCGCAATAATGATTGCGTCAATTTTCGTAAAATTATGGATGTACTTTTTTAATTCGGGATTGTCGAGAAAGATAAATTCAACCGCACTCAAGGCGGCGGCGCTCGATTCTTTGACCGATTGTATTGCAACCTCGGTTGTAATAATCGGATTGCTTATTTCTGCCTCAACAGGAGTTCAGATTGACGGATGGCTCGGTGTGTGCGTTTCGCTGTTCATACTTTTTACGGGTGTCAGCACATTCAGAGAGAGCCTTTCACCGCTTCTCGGCAAAGCTCCCGACTCTGAATTTGTTGATGAAATCAAGGAAACAGTGTTGAAAAATGATATGATTGTAGGTATCCACGATTTGATTATTCACGATTACGGTCCGGGTAGATGCTTTGTTTCACTCCATGCAGAAGTGCCGTGCGATGAGGATATCCTTGAAGCACATGACGCAATTGACCTGACGGAAAAACAGCTTGAAAACAGGTACAACTGTTTTGCAACCATACATATGGATCCGATTGCGTCAAACGATGCGTTCACAAATGAACTTAAAATGAAGGTGGAGGAGGGCTTGTGTGAGCTTAATCCGGAGTATTCAATCCACGATTTCAGAATTGTAAAGGGCAGTACGCATACAAATGTTGTCTTTGATATGGTTATTCCGTATGGACTTGACCTTACAGAAAGACAGATTAAACAGAGTGCAATCGAGAAAATCAAGTCAATTGACGAAAAGCTTTATCCGATAATCAATGTTGAAAAATCTCTTTCTGATTAAAAGTTCATAATACAAAACAGAGGTCATCGGTTTTTAGCTGATGACCTCGTTTTGTATATATTTTCGGATTTGTTGAAAATTGTGTGTTCGAGTGTAGTAGTCAGTTATACGGTTTATTGTTTTGCAAACTGACTGTTGTAAAGTTTGTTATAGAATCCGCCTTTGGCGAGCAACTCCTCGTGTGTGCCTTGTTCAATGATGTTGCCGTCCTTCATAACAAGGATAACATCGCTTTCCTTGATTGTTGAAAGTCTGTGGGCAACAACAAAGCTCGTCTTGCCCTTCATCATCTTGGCAAAAGCCTTTTGAACACGGATTTCGGTAAGGGTATCAATTGATGAAGTCGCCTCGTCAAGAATAAGAATTGACGGGTTTGTAAGCATCGCCCTTGCAATACACAAAAGCTGTTTCTGTCCCTGACTGAGATTACCGCCGTCCTCGCTGATTACGGTGTTGTAGCCGTCAGACATACGGCGGATGAATGAGTGCGCATATGCCGCCTTTGCAGCGGCAATAACTTCTTCTTCGGTTGCGTTTTCGTTGCCGTAACGCAGATTTTCCATAATCGTTCCGTTGAACAGCCAGCTGTCCTGAAGAACCATTCCGTAGCATTTTCTGAGGTTGTCACGGGTGATGTCCATAATGTCAACTCCGTCAATGCCGATTTTGCCGCTGTCCGTGTCATAAAATCTCATAAGAAGATTGATGAATGTTGTCTTGCCGCAACCTGTCGGACCGACAATGGCAATGTGACTGCCGCTCTTGACATTAAGCGAAAAGTTTGTGATGAGCGGTTTTTCTTTTGTGTAGGAGAAGTTTACATTCTCAATCTTGACATTGCCTTCGCAATGCTCAAGCTCTTTTGTACTGTTGTCGGGAATTTCGTTATCTGCCTCAAGAACCTCAAAAACTCGTCCTGCCGCCGCAATGCCTGTCTGCAACTGCGTGAGTACGCCTGTAACCTCGTTAAACGGCTTTGTGTACTGATTTGCGTAGGTGAGGAAGCATGATAACTGTCCGACCGAAAGTGTGCCTGCAACGGCAAACAGAGCACCCATAATGCCTACTGCGGCATAAACCAATGCGTTTACGAATCTTGTTGACGGGTTGGCAAGTGCGCCTGCAAACTGCGCCTTGAATCCCACTTCAAGAAGTTCATCGTTGTACTTTTCAAATTCTTCAAAGGCTCTGTCCTCATATGAAAAAGCCTTTACAATTCTCTGATTGCCGATATGCTCCTCAACATATGACGAGATGTCACCGTTGAGTGCCTGTTGACGGGTAAAGCGGTTGTGTGTCATCTTGCCGATAAATGCCGCAACAAAGAGCGAAAGCGGTGTGAGAACAACAACCACAAGGGCGATTTTCCAGTTGATTGTCAGCATAAATACAAGCGTGCCGACAATGGTAACAATGCCCGAAAAAAGCTGTAGGAACATCTGTGTAAGACCGTCACCAACTGCGTCAACATCGTTAATTACTCGGCTGATAAGGTCGCCGTGAGGTGTTGTGTCAATGTAGGAGAGGGGAACTGTGTTGAATTTTTCAAAAACCTCTCTTCTTAGATCACGAACAGTGCGGTAGCTGACAATGTTGGTAAAGTAGGTCATAATCCATTGGAAAAGTGCCACACCGCCGATGCCAACACCGATATATACAAGAATCTGAATAACGCTTGCAAAGTCAACATTACCCTTGTCAATGATGTTGTCGATTGCGTTACCTGTGAGAACAGGAATATAGAGCGTGAGCGAAACGCTGATGATTGCGCTCACAAGAGCTAAAATCAGATAAAACGAATACGGCTTTATTTTTTTGAGTACCTTTTTTACAGAGGAGGATTTTTTTGCTGAATTTTTCATCTTTTGGCCTCCTCTTCATTAAGCTGTGAAAGACAGATTTCACGGTAGGTTTCGCAGCTTTCAAACAGTTCATCGTGCGGACCTTTGCCTACAAGTCTGCCGTCATCAAGCACAAGAATAAGGTCTGCGTTCTTAATTGTTGAGCAACGCTGTGTAACGATTATCACGGTCATATCCTTTGTGTTTTCACGCAAAGCCTTTCTGAGTGCCGCATCTGTTGCAAAGTCAAGAGCCGAAAAGCTGTCGTCAAGAATGAGAAGCTTCGGTGAGCCTGTGAGTGCTCTGGCAATGCAAAGTCGCTGACGCTGACCTCCGCTGAAGTTCTTACCTCCCTGTTCAACAAAGCTGTCAAGCCCTTTGTTCAGCTTGCTTACAAACTCATATGCCTGTGCAATTTTTAGAGCCTTTATAATATCCTCGTCAGTTGCATTTTCGTTTTGCCATTTCATATTGTCACGGATTGTTCCCTTGAAAAGAATTGACTGCTGAGGAACAATACCAATCTGTGAACGGAGCTGTAAGAACGGATAGTCCTTGACATTTCTGCCGTCAACGCTTACAGTACCCTGCGTTGCATCATAAAAACGGGGGATAAGGTTGACAAGCGTACTTTTACCGCAACCCGTACCGCCGCTAAGACCGACCGTCTGACCACGCTTGATTTTAAAGCTGATGTCCTCAAGCTCATCATCACCCGTGCCGTATGTGAAGTTTACATTGTCAAATTCGATTTTCGGAGTGCTTTCGCTCTCTGAAATTTCAATGTTATCGGTAGTGCTTTCACACACACTCGGCTGAGTTTCAAACACTTCGTTAAGTCTTGCCGCACTTGCACTTGCCTTCGTGAAAAGTACAACAAGGTTTGCAACAACAATCATTGCAAGCAAAATCTGCGTCATATAGTTTACAAGGGCAATGATGTCACCCGAAAGCATTCCGTTGCCTGCGTTGACATTCTGAGCGCCAAACCAAATGATGAGAATAATTGCAGCATTGGTGATGATGTAGGTGACAGGGCTTAAAAGTGCCGAAAGAATGCTTACTCTGATCGAAGTTTTAGCCAAATCCTCGGTTGAATCGTCAATACGCTTTTTCTCATTTTTCTGCTTTGAAAAGGCTCTGATAACCCTGTTGCCCGAAAGATTTTCACGGCAGATAAGGCTGATTTTGTCGAGCTTTTTCTGCATTTTTTCAAAAATAGGAATACTCTTTGTCATAATGAGGTAAAGAGTAACGGCAATCAATATAGCCGCAATGAAGAAAATAATTGACATTTCAAGGTTGATTGTCATTGCCATAACCATTGAACCGATAACAATAAACGGTGCTCTGGTGAGCAGGCGGATAGCCATTGCAACAGATTGCTGAACCTGATTGGTGTCATATGTGATTCGTGTTATAAGTGACGGAGTGCCGAGCTTGTCCAACTCTGCGTGAGAGAGTTTGTTGATGTGCAAAAACAAATCTCGGCGAAGTCTTGTTCCCACACCCTGAGATGCCTTTGATGCAAGATACTGACACACAAGTGCACTGCAAAGTCCTACAGTTGCAAGAATAACGAGCAGACCGCCCATTCTCCAAATGTATGCCGTGTCGCCGTTTCGCACACCGTTGTCGATGATTCCTGCCATAACAAGCGGAACGAGCAATTCCAAAATTGCCTCAAACAGCTTGCAAAGCGGACCGATGATACATTCCTTTTTGTAGTATGCAAGATATCTTCGTAGCTTAATCAAATTTTCCCCTTCTCTGCCATATAATTAACAATACATAAGTAATATTATTTTACACCGATTAACGATATTTTACAACTTAAATTTTGCGTTGCGGGAATTTGCGGCGGTCGCAAGGCTACCCCTACAGTTTTGTGCTAACACAAAAAAGCCACCGATAAAACATCGGTGGCTCTGTATATAATCAGTAAAATAAATTACTTAATAAGGCTTGTGCCGTCCATTTCTTCGGGCTGCTCGAGTCCCATAATTTGGAGCATTGTCGGAGCGATATCGGCAAGTCTGCCGCCCTCACGAAGCTCGCAGTCGTAGTTTACTACGCAGAAAGGAACAGGGTTTGTTGTGTGAGCAGTAAACGGTGAACCGTCCTCTGCAACCATCTTATCTGCATTGCCGTGGTCGGCTGTGATAAGAGCAACACCGCCCATTTCTTTGATTGCGTCAACAACCTTGCCAACGCAGGTGTCAACAGCCTCAACAGCCTTTACGGCTGCCTCGAATACGCCTGTGTGACCAACCATATCGCAGTTAGCGTAGTTGAGAATAATCATATCGTACTTACCGCTCTTGATTGCCGGAACGAGTTTGTCTGTAACCTCGTAAGCACTCATTTCAGGCTGGAGGTCATATGTTGCAACAGCAGGCGACTTAACAAGGATTCTGTCCTCGCCGGGATACTGCTTTTCAACACCGCCGTTGAAGAAGAATGTTACATGAGCATACTTTTCTGTTTCTGCAATTCTGAGCTGTGTCATACCCTTGTCGGATACATACTCGCCGAGTGTGTTCTTGAGAACCTCTGGCTTGAATGCAACTTCAACATTAGGCATTGTTGCATCATACTGAGTCATGCAAACAAAGTTTACGGGGAAGAAACCGTTCTTTCTCTCAAAGCCCTTAAAATCAGGGTCAACAAATGTTCTTGTAATCTCTCTTGCTCTGTCAGGACGGAAGTTGAAGAAGATGATGCTGTCGTTAGGCTTAACCTGAGCACCGCCCTCAATAACACAAGGAACAACAAATTCGTCTGTTACACCGTCATTGTAAGAGTTCTTAATTGCGCAAACAGGGCATTCTGCCTTGTTGCCCTCGCCATATACCATAGCGGCATATGCCTTTTCAACTCTGTCCCAGTTGTTATCTCTGTCCATTGCGTAGTATCTGCCCTCAACTGTGGCAACCTTGCCTATGCCGATTTCTTTGAGCTTGTCAAGAAGCTTGTCAGCATATTCAGCGGCACTTGAAGGCGGAACATCACGACCGTCAAGGAATGCGTGAATGTAAACATCTTTAAGACCCTTTTTCTTAGCAAGTTCAAGAATACCGTAGAGATGCTCAATGTGGCTGTGAACACCGCCGTCTGAGAGAAGTCCCATAAGGTGAAGTGCCGTGCCGTTCTTGAGAGCCTTGTCCATTGCATCAACAATAGCCTCGTTATCTTTGAGCTTGTCCTCATTGATAGTCTTTGTAATTCTTGTGAGTTCCTGATAAACGATTCTGCCGGCACCCATATTTGTGTGACCGACCTCAGAGTTACCCATCTGACCGTCAGGAAGACCTACATCCATACCCGACGCACCAATCTGTGTGAGCGGATTAGATGCAAAAAGCTTGTCAATGTTTGGCTTTTTAGCAGCCTTGATAGCGTTGCCTTTTTCGGGAGCAATACCAAAGCCGTCAAGAATCATTAAAATTACCGGTTTTTTCATTTTGCGTGTCCTTTCCATAAAGCATACACAATCTTGTTATGCAAAAAACAAAATCCAAAAGCCGATTACAGACTGTTGTGCCGTGCCCAAAAGGACACGGCATTGTGTTTGAATATACTGTTTAAATTACTTGCTTGCAGCCTTTACGATTGCGGCAAACTTCTCGGCAACGAGTGATGCACCGCCGATAAGGCCACCGTCAACATTTGTCTTTGAGAGAAGCTCGTCAGCATTGCCGTCATTCATTGAACCGCCGTACTGAATTGTAACAGCGTCAGCAGCAGCCTGATTGTAAAGCTTAGCGATTGTAGCACGGATGAATGCACAAACCTCTTCAGCCTGATCAGCTGTAGCAGTTTTGCCTGTGCCGATAGCCCATACAGGCTCGTAAGCGATAACAACATTCTTGAGTTCTTCTTCTGTTACATTGAAGAGGTCAAGCTTAATCTGTCTTGCGATAACTTCTTCTGTGATGTCGCACTCACGCTCCCAGAGGAGTTCGCCGACACAAACGATTGGCTTAAGACCTGCGGCAAGAGCAGCCTTTGTTCTCTTGTTTACAGTTTCGTCTGTTTCGCCGAAATACTGTCTTCTCTCGCTGTGACCGAGAACTACATATTCAACGCCCATTTCCTTGAGCATACCTGTTGAGATTTCGCCAGTGAAAGCACCGCTTTCAGCCCAGTGACAGTTTTCTGCACCGATTTTAACATTTGTGCCTTCTGTAGCCTCAAGTGCTGTTGCAAGGTCAACATAAGGAACACAAGCGATTACTTCACAACCGGCATCTTTTACGAGGGGAGTAATAGCGTTGAGAAGCTCTTTAGCTTCCTTTGGAGTTTTGTTCATTTTCCAGTTGCCGGCGATAATTGCCTTTCTCTTTGACTTATCCATGATAATTTTCCTTTCAGAACATGTTTTTATTATAATAAAGTAACAGGGTTAAATCAGTAAGGGCGGAAAAATCCGCCCTTTTATTTGATTAAATTATTTGTCAGCGATTGCTGCGATACCCGGAAGAACCTTTCCCTCAAGGTATTCAAGAGATGCACCGCCGCCTGTTGAGATGTGGCTCATCTTATCAGCAAAACCAAGCTGAATAACAGCAGCTGCGCTGTCGCCGCCGCCGATGATTGTTGTTGCGTCTGTGTCGGCAAGAGCCTTAGCAACAGCAATTGTACCCTTTGCAAGAGTCGGGTTCTCAAATACGCCCATAGGACCGTTCCAAACAACAGTCTTTGCTTCACGAATGATTTCGCCGTAAAGTTTTGCGGTCTTTTCGCCGATATCCATGCCCATCCAACCATCGGGAATTTTGTCTGAATCAACAACCTTAACTTCGATTTCAGCGTCGATAGGATCAGGGAAGCCTGCAGCGATTGTTGTGTCGATTGGGAGAAGGAGCTTCTTGCCGAGCTTTTCAGCCTTAGCCATCATTTCCTTACAGTAGTCAATCTTTGTATCGTCAACGAGTGAAAGACCGACTTCCTTGCCCTGAGCCTTGAGGAATGTGTAAGCCATACCGCCGCCGATGATGAGTGTGTCGCACTTTTCGAGGAGGTTTGAAATAACATTGAGCTTGTCAGCAACCTTAGCACCGCCGAGGATTGCAACGAACGGACGAACAGGAGTTTCAACGGCATTGCCGAGGTAGTCAATTTCCTTCTGCATGAGGTAACCTACTGCTGTGTCCTTGATGTGGTCTGTAACACCTACTGTTGAGCAGTGTGCACGGTGAGCCGAACCGAATGCATCCATTACGAATACATCAGCGAGTGAAGCAAGTTCTGATGAGAACGGCTCAAGATTCTTTGTTTCTTCTTTTCTGAAACGAGTGTTCTGGAGAAGAACAACATCGCCGTCTTTCATTTCTGCAACAGCCTTTTTAGCATTTTCGCCTACAACCTCGTCATCGTTAGCGAAAACAACATCCTGACCGAGGAGTTCTGAAAGTCTTACTGCTACAGGAGCGAGTGAGAACTTCTCTTCGGGACCGTTCTTCGGCTTGCCGAGATGTGAGCAAAGGATAACCTTGCCGCCGTCAGCGATAAGCTTCTTGATTGTAGGAAGAGCTGCTGTAATTCTGTTGTCGTTTGTGATTACGCCGTCCTTGAGCGGTACATTGAAGTCACAACGAACAAGTACTTTTTTACCTTTTACATTGATGTCATCAACAGATACTTTGTTGAGCTGCATAATATACATTCCTTTCGTGTAAGAAGAAATTTGTAAAAATTTAGTATTTTTACAGTCACCATTATTATATATCAAAAACCCCTTTTTATCAATAGAAAACTTTAAAAAATTCGCCTGCAAAGGTATTTTTTGCACTGCCTTTACAAATACTGATTTTAAGGAAGCTTATGAATATTATTTTTGTTCTTATGTCATATTGTTGAGGTCGCTCCACTTGTGATTGTGAAGCTCGCCCTTGTTCTGCAAAGCAGGATAATCCCATTGCCTTAAAACTTCATAAGCCGCAATTGCAACCGAGTTTGAAAGATTAAGACTTCTTGCCTCGTCAATCATAGGCAGTCTTAAAGTATCATCGGGATGCTGCATTAAAAGCTCCTCGGGCAAGCCTTTTGTTTCTTTGCCAAAAAGAAGATAGCAGTTGTCGGGATATTCAACATCGCTGTGGCGGTGAGTTCCTTTTGTTGAAAAGAAAAAGTATTTTCCGCCTTTTGTTTTTTCAAAAAAATCGTCAATGCTTTCATAATATGTGATGTCAAGCAAGTGCCAGTAGTCAAGTCCCGCTCTTTTTAGTTTTTTATCGTCGGGTTCAAAGCCCATAGGCTTGACAAGATGAAGTCTTGTTCCCGTTGCGGCACAGGTTCGTGCCACATTGCCCGTGTTCTGCGGAATTTCGGGTTCAACAAGCACAAGGTTGAGAGTTGCCAAAAGTTATCACTCCAATTTTTATTATTCCATTCTTTTTCTGTTTAAATACATTTTAAATCGTAAACAATAATAATGCAAGTTTTTTTGACAAAGCTGTGTGACAAAAATGAAAAAACACACATTTTGTCAATGAATTTGCAAGATGGGGAGGTGTGATTATGAATACAAGTCCAATGATGAATGTGATGAAAGGCGTTGCAATAGGAATGACGGCAGGCGTCTGCATGGGTATTGTCGGCAAAAATATGGTAGACAGCAACCCAAAACTCAAGAAAAAGGCAAACAAAGCCTTTAAAACAATGGAGTCAGTCCTCGACACCGCACAGTATATGTTCAGATAAAATCATATTCATCATAAACAACCCCCCGACTCAAACGAATCGGGGGGTTAAATAATCAATATTTAATTCAATCAGCTTGTGTAGCCGAGGGGGTCCATTTTTTCACCGTTGAGGCGGATTTCAAAATGGAGGTGAGGACCTGTTGAGTTGCCTGTTGAACCGACATAACCGATGAGGTCGCCCTGATTTACATACTGACCTGTTACTGCAACAAGTGAACTGCAATGACCGTAAAGTGTTGTGTAGCCACTGCCGTGGTCAATGATAACATAGTTGCCGTAGCCGCTGTTGTCACCGCCCGAGAATGTTACGGTACCGCTTGCGGATGCATAAATAGGCTGTCCGTAAACACCACCGGCTGAAATGTCAAGTCCGCCGTGAAGTCTGCCCCAGCGTGTGCCGAAGGTACTTGTCAATGTATGTGTGTAGGGGAGTGGCCATGCAAACATACCCGATGAACCTGTTGTGTAGCTTGAAGATGAATTTGAACTTGATGAAGAACTGCTGTTTGATGAGGTTGGTGATGAACCTGTGCTTGATGAAGTATCCTCAGCCTTGCCTTTTACAACAACTTCGTCAACTGCCTCTTTAATAGTTTTTGCGTCAGTCTGAACTGCATCGGTCTGAACACCGTCAACAAATGTAGTTCTTAACGTTACTTCTTCTTCACCATTAACGCCCTTTGTGGTAACTTTTTTGTATGAAGAAGACTTGTCCTCGTCATACTTTACCTTTGTGTCATAAGCCACATCTCTTGTGTAAACAATGTCTGTTGAAAGTGAGATTGAAAACTTGCCGTCTGCAAGTGCCATAACCTCGTCTGCGGTAATAAGGTCTGTACCGCTTGCGTTACCTGTTACAACCTCCACCGAATTTGCAAACTCGGTTGTTGTTTCGTCATCGTAATCTCTGCGGTAATCAACAAGAACCTGATCAAGGTCTGCATTGAGCTGATCAATTTCTTCTGTCGCACCGATGAACTTGCCGTCAATATAAAGACTTGCACATGACGGTGAAATTGCCTTGAGGTTTGCCGATGCCGATTCGCCGTCAATTTCAGTATTAGGAACAGCCTCGTCACTTGTTGCAACAAGTGCATGGGTCTGTGCGCTGTTGTTATCTTTCATATCAAGTGCGCTTGCAACCGTTACACATGAAAGTGTGATTGCGCTGAAACAGGCTACTACTGCAAGCACAGCCTTTTTTCTGAGCAACTTCTGCGAACGGATTGCCGACGGTGCAAGGTGAGCATACTGCTTTCCGCTTTTGAACGAAAGTTCCGATACAATCTCTCCGGCACTCTTTGTTGTGCCGTTTCTTGATTCGTTGAATGCTTTGTCAATAGCTGATATCTGTGTTTTTGCTTTCTTTGACGAATTAACAGACTTGATTGTAACAGACTCTAAAGAACCCTTCCTGTTCTCAATTGCCTGTGCGAGTTTTGCAGCTGTGTTTTTTGACATTCTTACAACTGATTTTGCACAAAATGTTGTTGCTCTCTTTACAAAGCGAACAGTTTTCTGTGCTGTTGTAAGCTCACGCCTGCAAACTTTGCGTTTCTTTGTCGGAAGACTCTCGATTTCATTGAAACCTTCCAAACCAATGAACTTTGTCTCCAAAATAATTTCTCCTATCTCATTAACCGTTACATTTTTGTAACAAACACGATACCTTTATTATACCAAATAGTTACGAAATTGCAATATGAGAATTAAAAAATGTCATAATTAATAATAAGACAGGGGATAAGGTTACAAAAACAGGGTAAATCAAACAATAATTCCCTATATTAATTATACTGTAAGTTATCAACTATGTAATCTTTTAACAAAGAGTAATATTCATTTAACTCTTTTAAAGCACCGTCAAGGTCGTGTTCAAGGTAGTTTCCGCACTCAATTGCAGTTGTTCCGGGGATTTCTCCCTTGTGCTCCGCACACTGCTTTATTGTATCTTTTATAAGCTGTAATGCGTCCTCATTTGACATATCACGAACGAGAAAATAAAAACCCGTTCTGCATCCCATAGGTCCAAAGTAGATTACATTGTCGGCAAATTTGCTGTTGCGGGCATATGTTGCAAAAAGGTGTTCAATTGTGTGCATAACGGGATTTGGAAGATACGGCGGTGTGTTTGGCTTTACAAAACGCATATCGTATGTTGTAATATCTCCGTCGATTCTTGAAATGTAAACACCCGGCATAAGTGTGTTGTGGTTGATTGTAAAGCTTGCTATCTTTTTCATATATATTATCCTTTCTTAATCGTAATCGGCTATATTTGTAAAGCAGATGTTCATATCAACATCGCCCTCAATTCCGTCAACCTTGCCTGATGAAGAGTATTGCCACATAGAAAACTGATAATAGAATGTCGGAACATTTGCGTATTCGCAGTACCAGATGTCAAAATCTGAAAGCTGGGTGAGGTCATATTTGAAGTAAAGCTCCTTGCTCGGAGAATAGATAATCGGTGTGTAGCCAAGCTCCTTTACACGGTTGCAGAATGCCTTTGCACAGGCTGTTGCCTGAGCGGCGGAAACGCTGTCGGTTCTTGCGTCATCATCCTTGATGATTTCCCAGTCATATGCAACGGGAAAATCGATTGTTTCATCGCCGAGAAGTGTCTTTATATAGTCAGCCTCTTCAATTGCCTCATCGTTATTGACAGCCTGAGAGAAGAAATACACGCCGACTTTAAGTCCTGCCGCCTTAGCACCCTTTATATATGAAAGGGCGGAATCGTCCGAGTACATTTTTCCGTCAGAACCGTAGCCTCTGCCGCCGATGCGAACCATAACAAAATCAACACCCGATTTTTTAACCTTGTCCCAGTCAATCGTTCCGCTGTAGGAGGAAATGTCGATTCCCTCCATTGAAGCGGCCTTGCCGTTTTCACTGTAGTATTTGAAAGTGTCGTCAGAGGTGAAGTTATCGTTGTTGAGTGTGTTTTTCGGTACACCGTCAAGCTCGGTAATCCAGATTTCACCGAGAGTGCTGTCGTTTATATGTATTTTTTCGCCTGTTGTCTTGACGGTTGTGTTTTTGGGAAAAAATTGGCGGG
>ERZ780100.728-NODE-728-length-13869-cov-2.956783_pt1 | contig 13869 bp, 6 predicted proteins | sample MGYA00511573_ERZ780100 | MGnify/ENA primary metagenome ERZ780100 (study PRJEB29588, sample SAMEA2161876) | human gut metagenome | biome: human gut; feature: human-associated habitat; material: faeces | place: Denmark | collected 2008/2010 ...
TGCAAATACATCATCTTTTGAAACCAAGAAGCTAATTTGTGCATCTTCACCAATAGCTTTTTCAAAAAAATCTCCATCATTACCCAATACATACTCTAAATTAGGGTATGTAATTTGGCAATTAGGCAATTTCAAAAGAAAAAATTCCATAAAACCTTTAAATGAACTTAAATCTATAGATTTCAAATTAGGCAAGTTGACGAGTTCCATCAGTAATGCCTTTCCCTTTATATTTTTACCGAAAGTAATTGACTCTAGATCTTCACTGTTGAACAAACACAAACCATTTGCAATCGACTTGTCAAATTCTGTAATTTCTTGATTTCCAACAAGAGTATTAGACAAATCCAATTCTGAAACAGATTTAAAACCATCAAGGATGAACGACGCTAATCCTGTAGCTTTAGACAAATCTATGCCATTTACAAAGTTAACACCTTTTAATGATATAGACTTGATGTTGGCTCTTGGCATCAAATACCCGACATTAAATTCATTCACATGATCAAAACCTAAAGAAACAAAGAATGAATTATAATAAGGGTTGTTGATAAAATATTCAATACCAGAAATAGAAGCAATTTTATCAAGGTCTGCAAACTGATTTGCATAATGAAGAGTTATGCTTTCTCCTATTTCATTCAGTCCCATAGGCTTGCTAATATCTATATGTGTATCATCAACAAACAATGAAGCAAACTTCATCTTCAAAAAAGTACGGAAATATGTATCAGGAATCTCTCTCAAAGTATTATACTTCTCCAAAGAACCCTTATCATTTACCATCTGCATATCAACAGTCTTGTTCTCTGCCTCATTCTGGGTATAGAAAGGCATCAAGTCCTCTACATTATACTTGCAAGAAGCAGGGAGATAAAGTTTTGTAAACTCATGGAGGATGGTAGCTTTCACCTCGTCATTCTCAACCTTGGCTGTTACCAAGCCATCGAAGTCATAGATGTCATTGCCTTGCAAGTCAAGACCTGTAATCTGTGAAGGAAGTGAAGCGATATGGAAAACTGGACCATAGCCATTGCTGCTAAGGTTCAACTCTTTCAAATTAGGAAAAACAGAAAGTTCCTTCAAGGCAGCGGTATCAACCTTTGTGCCTGAAAGGTCGAGAGATGTGGTGCTGTTGGCTTTGTCGTCAAGGAGCATTTTGCCATTTTCATCAAACTGGTATCCCTTAGCTTTGAGGATAGTCATCAACTCAGAGTTGCTTACAGCCACATTGCTGTAAGAAGGTGCATCGTCGTCACTGCTGCAAGAAGCGAAGCCGAGGCAGAGAGCTATTGCAGCGAGACCGATGAAATTCTTAAAAATCTTCATTGTTTTTTGAACTTTTAAAATGTTTATAATTAAAATTAAATATTATTTTGAATCAGGCTGCAAAGGTACATATTTCTAAGAAGGTATGCAATCCTTAAAAATGATGAAATTTGCAATAGTAATTTGTTGTGATTTATAGGGTTTCTCATCTGTCTTGTTGAGAAATCATAACATATCTAAGATTTTCAATATGTTTTTCACAGTTGCTTATTCAGCCGATACTTAAAACTGATGATGAAGTAGCTGCCAATTTGTGAGGTACGGCTTTCCGTCAATCCTGTCGCCGTAACATTGCGATAATAGTTCTTCTTGTCGCTGAGAATATCTGACCAATAGAGCGAAAGCTCGGCTTGCTTCTTTTTGAGGAATCGCCAAGATGCCTCCAAGTTCCAAACCACTTGGTCGTCTTCGCCTTTTTTGATGTTGGTGCCGTTACGGAAAGAGTATGCAGCATCGCTCTTGACCAGGAAGCCAAGAGGAAGTTCTGCGTAAGTATTCAGCGAAAAGTTATAGCTTCGGGTATAGTTGGATGTACCCCGGAGTTGGTTGGTGGCATGGCGATAACGCCAATCGCCCTGCAAGTCGAAGCCTCCCCATTTCGGCTGATAACCCAAGTGAAGGTTGGCATTATACGACGTATTGTGGGTGACGCTGCGGTCTGGCTCCTCGCTCTTCCCCTCGTTCACCAAGGCTACACTTTGGCTAAAGTTGGCACCTGTGCGAGCAGAGAGATTGAACCGCTTCTTCCATCGCTTCTGATAGCGAAGACTGGCACGCATGTTCCAGTTGCCATTCACATTTACGGGGTAAGTCTCTGTGCCACCTGTGGCAAGGTTGTAAAAGACGGCTTGCGTCTGACTGTTATAGGTGTTGCTAAAGTGTACATCGCCCGAAAGCCCGAGGCGCGTGTTCCTACCTGTCAATCGGAAATTCTGATTATAGGATGCTTTGAGCGAAGGATTGCCATGGGTGATGTGCAGCGGGTCGCTATTATCGGTGAGCGACATCAAGCTACCAAGGTCGGGCTGTCGGCTACTACCGTCATAATTCAGCTCGAAGCGAGTCTTGCCCCGATGCCATGACACATTCAACTGTGGGTTCCAGTTCACACTCGTCCTTACCGTGTCGGCGTGGAGCAAGCCGGTCTTTTGGTCAAGACTCCTGCGCTCGGGCTGCATCAACACTCCTGCATTTGCCTCCCATTGCTTGCCATCATAATTGAGGTAGAGGCTGAGGTCGTGGGTAATGGTCTTGCTCAAGGTGTGGTTGCTTAGGCTATCCATATACACCTCGCTCTCGTAAGTACTTCGGTCGCTCATCTGTCGTGTGGCAGAATAGCGATAACCGAGTTGCAGGCGCAAGTTCTCAGCCAAGGGGTGCGTCAAGTTGATGCCTACGGAATAGGCACGATTGGTGGAGGGGGAGTGCTGGTATTGGTTGCGATAAAGCACGGAATCGCCACCCAGACTGCTCTCCAACTGATAGTAAGTGGTCTCGGAAAGGGAATGTGACTCGTTGGTACTCTTGCTGTCGGAGTAACTACCCGTGAGGCTGATGCTCGTACCCTTGTCGTTGAACACTCGGGTGATGTCGGCATTGACGGAGAACGAATGGCTGTCGCTCTTCGAATCCGAATTTCTCGTGATGCTGTTGATACGCTCATCGCCTTCTGAAGAGGTGGATTGCTGGCTGTCGCTGGTGTTGTCGCTCTTCGACTTGCTGAAGTTTCCACCTATATTAAAATAGGTCTTGTCATCCAAGCTCCACCTCATGCCCAACGAACCATTGCCCATCGTGTTGCGATTGGTGCTGGTGGATGCCGAGTTCTGGTAACGGTTGCCTGTGGTGAGATATTGCTCGCTATATAGGGTGCTCTCGTTGCCACTGGCATAATGGTTGTACATCATGTTGCCATAGAGGGTGAATCGCTTGGAGAACTTCTTGGCAAAGTTCATCGCCACGTTGTCCTGTCGGTTGTCGGGATAGCGAGAAGTCATGTATCGGTTGCCACTTCGAGCTATCACGGAGATGTTATCGCCAGTCTGGCGGAAGAGGTTGGATATTAACTCGGCTTCCTTCTTTTCGTTGTTGCCCCTGCCTATGCCAGCCGAAGTAATCAGCGTGCCGTTGAACTCTCGCTTGGTCTGCAAGTCGAGAACATAGTTTTCGCCGCCCTTGCGCACCTTGGTGATTTTCTCCAGTTCGCTCCGCTTGTCATACACCTTGATTTTGCTCACCAACTTGGCTGGCAGGTTTTCGAGGGCAAGGGTGCTGTTGCCGCCAAAGAAACTCTCGCCATTGACATTGATTTCATGGATGGGAAGACCGTTGTAGGTCATCGTCTTGTTCTGCTTTTCGTATTCCAATCCAGGCACTCGCTTCAAGAGTTCTTCGAGGTATGCTCCTTCGGGAGTCTGGAAAGCATTGGCATTGATAACCGTGGTATCGCCCTTCATCTCCACCTCCTTCATGGCAGCAGTAACCACCACTTCGCCGAGGTTGAGCGTCTTAAAGATGGAATCTTCTTTTTGCATTTCCACAGAGTCGCCATCGCCCTCTGACAAGGCACGACTCTCCCTTACTGTATCACTCGACACAGCATAAGAGAAAGCCCTTCCGTCAGGAGAAAGGGAAGACGATGCCCATACATTTGCTATTGTTGAGAAGGACATGAGCAAAAGCACAGACACATAAGCATATCGTAGCCTCATCTTGGTTTGAATATTCAAAATCGGCTGCAAAGGTACGAAGATCGGTGTATATTTGCAATACCTTGAAGTAGGTAAAGTGCCAAAGGGCTTGCCAAGGGAATCCATTAAAGAAAGTGAAAAAATGAGCAAAAATAATTGTATTTCAGAATTTCAATTTATCTCTGCACTTGTAATCAAAGCGTTCTTTGTATATTGCAAAGTTGTGAAAGAAAAAGAATATAGCTCGTTTCTAAATCGTTAGCAGTTACACTTTTTAAAGTGCTTAACCCACTGATATTCTTTGTTATGACTCGGGTATTTTTAACGATAAAAATCGAAACACGTCGAGTAAATCTCTATCACAGCTGCACTTGCCCGAGAATATAACGATTCACGGAGTTTTTGAGGATGTAAAATATTTGTGTGTTTCCATTATTACATCACAGGTCAGCAACCATTATTATGTATTTGTATCTTAATGTTATCGTATTAAAGAATAATGGTAAAAGTCATGAAATTCTTCAAATGTAGTCAATGTGACTACGGATATTTTTGGCGTTCTCTCATAAATAGTATATCTTTATATGTACGTAACCATCTGATAATCAAATGGTATTTTGTAGGAAAAAGAACCAAAAACTACTTTTTAAAGTGGACTCCTTTATTTATATCCAAATATCGGGTTAAATATTTAAAATATCTTTAGTTATTGCAACCGTAACACCATTGTCGCAGCTTCGTCAATGCCTTTCAATCTCATCGCAATCGCAATGTAATAATACTGCCGTACCTTTGCAACCGTAATCAAACGATATAGGTTATGAATGCTAAAAGGGGAATTATTGTATTAGGATTGCTCTCGGCGGCTAACATGCCAACGTGGGCGCAACAGATTAAGGGTGTGGTTATCGACCAGAAATCGAAAGAGACACTCATCGGTGCAGTCGTCACTGTGGATGGAACCAACGTGAAGGCTATCACCAACATCGACGGAAACTTCCAGATTGATGGATTGGATAAAGAAAAGAAATATACACTATATATTAACTATGTAGGATATAAGACTCAAAAAATTGACGGGGTTCAGGCGAAGGACGCAGACCAGGTGATCGCGCTGCAACCTGATGAACAGCAGCTGAAAGAGGTGACCGTTACCGCAGTGGAAAGGCGTAATACGGATGCGGCAATGATACAGGTGGCCAAAAGCAGTCCCGTCATCGTGAGTAATGTTTCGGCACAGGAAATATCCAGAACTCAGGATACAAATGCGGGTGAGGTGATACGCCGAGTGCCAGGCGTGAGCCTCATCGACGATAAATTCGTGATGGTTCGCGGATTGTCACAGCGCTACAACAATGTGTGGGTGAACGGAGGAGCAGTGCCTAGTTCTGAGGCTGATTCCAGGGCATTCTCCTTCGACATCATCCCAAGTTCGCAGATTGACAACCTTACCATCGTGAAGTCGCCAACGGCTGAATATCCCGCTGATTACTCAGGCGGTTTCATCATCGTCAACACCAAGGAGATTCCGGCAGAAAACAGTTTCAACATCGCCGTGGGCGGAAACTGGAATACATCTTCTGCCTTCAAGGACTTTTCTTACTCAAAAGGTTCCGGAACCGATTTCCTTGGGTTCGATAATGGCTTGAGAAAACTGAATGGGGGCATCCATGCTGACTTGAATCCACAGCTCGATGCCAACGGAAAACTGGTGGGCGATTATGCTACTTCGCTCCTGGGCAACGGATTCAATAATGATTGGCTCATCAAGAACAAGAAACCTTTGGGCGACTTGAAACTGGCAGCCAGCCTGAACCAGCGCTGGATGCTCGGCGGAAGAACACTCGGTATGCTCGCCGCCCTGAACTATACCAACGAATACCGCACCTACGAGAACATGGAGAACAATCTCTATGGCATCTATGATGCGGCAAACGACAAGCCGAACTATCTTCGTCACTCTGTTGACGATCAGTATAATAATAACGTGAGACTCGGAGCAATGCTCAACTTCACCTTCCTTTCCAAGGACGGCAATCACAAGTATCAGCTCAAGAACATCTTCAACCAGTTGGCTACCAGCCGATATACCTGGCGTGATGGCGTGAGCGCCCAGTCGAACCTGGAGCGAAGCGCAGAGTATTACTACCGCAGTAGAACTACATATAACGGTCAGCTTACCGGTAAGCACACCTTCACTAGCGATGCCCTTGACTGGAGTATCGGGTATGCGTATGCCAACCGCCATTTGCCTGACCGTCGTAGATACCTCATCGACGATGCTCTAGAATCGGGCGTTTATGCCCTGAGCACCGGCAACGACATATCACGCGAGTGGACTCAACTCGACGAACACATTCTCTCTCTTGGCGTAAATGACAAGCACCACTTCAAGTTTGGCAACTTTGAGCCAGACTTGCAGGTGGGTGCCTACGGGGAGTATCGCAGCCGAGAATACCAGACCCGCAACTTCATCTACAATTGGAATGTTTCAGATAACAACCTGCCATCCGACTTCCGCCACAGCGACATCCCAACCCTGCTCTCCAGCGAGGCAAACATGGGTTACGACAAGCTGTATCTTCTGGAGGAAAAGCAGATGCGCAACAACTACCGCGGACACAACACCTTAGGCGCAGGATACCTGGCGTTGTCTCTCCCCTTTGGCAAACTCGGCATCCACGCCGGTGTCCGCTTCGAGCATAATGATATGGAACTCATCTCCAATTCCCGTGACTACGAGAAGAGTGAATCGAGCCGTCATTACAAAACCGATGATGTTTTTCCATCTCTCAATACAACATATAAGATCAGCGACCAGCATCAGGTGCGACTTTCGTATGGCCGCAGTATTAACCGCCCGGAATTCCGTGAAGTATCGTCGTCGGTGTATTACGACTTCGACCTTGCCAGCAATGTGCAGGGAAACACTGAGTTGAAGAACTGTTATGTCGATAACCTCGACCTGCGATATGAGTGGTATCCATCCCGTGGAGAGCTCATTTCGCTGGCAGTCTTCTACAAGCACTTCGATTCTCCTATCGAGTGGACCTACACGGTGGCAGGTGGCACAGATCTGATTTACTCTTACAAGAATGCGAAGAGTGCCAACAACTATGGTGTGGAGCTGGATATCAGAAAGAATCTCGAATTTATAGGATTGAAGGATTTCAGTTGGTCGTTTAACGGTGCCTTGATCAAGAGCAAGGTTCAGTTTGAGAAGGGAGCGAAGGAAGAAGACAGACCGATGCAGGGTCAGTCGCCATACCTTATCAACACCGGCATCTTCTATAAGAACGAGCCATTAAAGATGGATATCGCCCTGCTTTACAACCGCATAGGCAAGCGAATCATCGGTGTTGGCAGAAGCGAGGGGAGCACAGGCGACGACTCCAATTCCCGAGTGCCTCACAGCTACGAGATGCCCCGCAACACCATCGATTTCTCGCTGGCTAAGAAATTCGGCGACCATCTGGAGCTGAAGCTCAATGTAAGAGATCTTCTTGCAGAAAAGATATATTACAAGCAGTTTGCTGATGTAACGTATAGCGACGGAAGCAAGAAGGAAGTGGAAGAAATTGCAAGATGCTACAAGCCGGGCAGAAACATCGGTTTGCAGGCAATCTATAAATTTTAGAGAATATCCGTAGAATTTCAAGAAAGATAATAATAGATGTTTGTTTAATAAAACAGGAAACAATGATGAACAAGATGTATTTTTTAGGATGCATGGGCATCCTCGCAGCATCTGCCATGTTGAGCAGCTGCAGCAGTGACAATGACGATCCAACTCCTTCTCCAAATCCTGGATCAGAAGTAGTTTACAAGTGGACAACCAATGGCGGCTTGAAGGCTTGCGACCACATTCTCTTCGGAACAGATGACAAGGAAAACGCCAGTGGTACACAGATTGGCAACGGCGACCAGGAATTCGTCTTCACAGGCAAGCAGACTTTGAAGAAAGGCACTTATCTCCTCAAGGGATGGGTATATATTGCAGATGGTGCTGAGCTTACCATCGAACCGGGAACGATCATCAAGGGCGACAAGCAGACCAAGGCGGCACTCATCACAGAGCGTGGCGGCAAGCTCATCGCCAAGGGTACAGCCCCAGAGCCTATCGACTTCTTTACATCTGAAGAGGCTGCCGGCAGCAGAAAGCCTGGCGACTGGGGTGGCATCATTCTCTGCGGCAAGGCTAAGAACAACCAGACTGAGCAGCAGATAGAGGGTGGTCCTCGTACCAAGCATGGTGGCGCAGATGATGCAGACAACTCAGGAGCCTTGAGTTATGTACGCATCGAGTTTGCCGGTTATCCATTCCAGAAGGATAAGGAGATTAATGGTTTGACTCTCGGTTCTGTAGGTTCAGGCACAGAGATTGACCACGTTCAGGTATCTTATTCCAATGATGATTCCTTCGAGTGGTTTGGCGGTGCCGTTAACTGCAAGTATCTCGTAGCCTACAAAGGCTGGGATGATGATTTCGATACCGACAACGGTTTCTCAGGAAAGGTGCAGTACGGTCTTTCACTGCGCGACAGCAAGATAGCCGATACCTCTCAGAGCAACGGTTTCGAGAGCGACAACTGTGCCGATGGTGCTACCGTGGACCCTCGTACCAAGGCAACCTTCTCTAACATCACCTTCGTAGGTCCTAAGGTATTGGATAATAAGTTCCAGAACACCACAGATTATATCAATGCCGGAGCATACAATCCAAACAATGGTTCAGCCCTTGGCAAGTTCCAGTCAGCCATGCAGATTCGCCGTTCTTCTAACCTCAACTGCATCAACTCAGTGGCCTTAGGCTGGCCTATCGGTTTGATTATTGATGGTGAGAAGGGTGAAACTGTAAAGGATGCCAAGGATGGCAAGTTCAAGCTTCAGAATGTATATTTCGCTGGTATGGATGCCGTTGGCACTGATGCCAACAAGCAGTATGAGGATTACCTCTACGATGCAGCGAACAAGAAGGATATCGACAAGAATCAGAAGTCATACAGCAACACCTTCTTCTTCTCAGAGCAGAGCAACAAGTATTTTGATTCATGGACCTCATTGGTTGGTGCAGATGGCTATACTCCTATCGCAGGAAGCCCATTGCTTGGTGCCGCAAGTTTCGCTGGCTGGACAGGTTTCGACACCGTAACCTACATTGGAGCCTTCGATGGCAGCAACAACTGGATGAGCGGTTGGACCAACTTCGACCCTCAGAATGCGAAGTACTAGAAAAAGATTAGTACCGGAACAAGAATTAGAATTGCTAATTTCTATTTTGACTATAAGGTTTTCTTTTATTGGGGCATGGCGCAGTGATTTGCGCCATGTTTTTGTTTGACTAGCATGTGTATTGTCTAATGGGTGCAAGTCCCTAACGAGCCCTAGTAGTGGGAATCGTCCAGCCAGAGAGACAAGGGTGTCCGTGGTGACGCGGAATCTGAAAGAAGTCAGCGGCAAACATCTGACCCAACGCACAGAAACTTGATATAAGGCTACTTGTAGGGATAAGGCTGCAAAAAGAGTCAAAGTCCAATAACTACTCGGAACTACAAGTAGTAAATCAAGTGGGTATAAGATGGAAAGACAATATGCTTAACTAGTGAGGTCTCACGGACATGACGATTAGTTGCTTTTACGAAAGTCATGGAGTAAAGCTTGCCGTGAGAAGTCAGCAGACGCCATAGTAGTGGAATATTCGATAACGTTCCACGAAGGGCAGAACCTATAAATTAAACGATAGTAATTGAAACGTACCTTATGAAGGAAAGAATGCAGAAAACATTGGCAGAAGTCAAGGGCTGCCCACAGAAAAATAGGACGGAATCCGAAGGATATGTGGGAGCGCAGACCTTCATGTGGATATGTGAAGACAACATCGTGGAAGTACCATTCGACAGGGAACACCTGTTGGAGCGCATCCTCAGTCCCGCAAATCTGCTCAACGCCTACACGTCAGTTCAGCGTAACAAGGGCTGTAGCGGTGTCGGCAAGATGTCATGTGCGCAAATGCTCCCTTGGCTCTTGGCTAACAAGGATGCTCTGATACGTTCCTTGCAGGACGGCTCATTCCGTCCGAACCCAGTAAAAAGAGTAGAGATACCCAAAGACAATGGCAAGATGCGCCTATTGGGTATTCCTACGGTAATCGACCGTATGGTGCAACAAGCCATCAATCAAACCCTGACTCCTATCTATGAGCGCCAATTTTCCCCGAGAAGCTTTGGCTTCCGTCCGCGAAGAGGATGCCACGACGCCCTGCGAGGAGCGCAGAAAATAATCGATGCCGGTTACGTGTATGTGGTTGACCTCGATTTGGAACGCTTCTTTGATACGGTGTGCCATAGCAAGCTCATAGAAATCCTCAGCCGTACGATAAAGGACGGCAGGGTGGTGAGTCTAATACACAAATATCTTCGAAGTGGTGTTATGAACAAAGGTGTCTTTGAGATGAGCGAGGAGGGCACACCGCAAGATGGTCCGCTGAGTCCGTTGTTGAGCAACATCATGCTCAACGAGTTGGACAAGGAACTCGAACGCCGAGGACTCCCGTTTGTGCGATACGCTGATGATTCGATGATATTTTGCAAGTCCAAGCGTGCAGCCACACGGGTAAAGGAGTCAATAACCCGATTCATCGAAGGTGAACTCTACTTGAAGGTGAACAAGGAAAAGACAGTCGTATCATACGTGAATGGCGTTAAATATCTAGGCTACTCCTTTTATATGAGTAAGGGTAAATGCCAACTCACAGTACATCCAAAATCCAAAGCCAAGATGAAAGCCAAACTCAAGGAGTTGACTTCACGAAGCAACGGAATGGGATATGCCAAGAGAAAGCAGAAACTTGTGGAGTATATAAGAGGATGGGTCGGATACTTTCACTTAGCCAATATGAAACGCCTGCTTATGGACACTGATAGTTGGCTGCGGCGACGGATACGCATGTGTATATGGAAGTCTTGGAAACTCCCGAAGACGAGGATTAAAAACCTTATCCGATGTGGCATTAATGAGTATGATGCCCGAAGATGGGGTTATGTTAAAGGATATTGGAAAGTTAGTGGCTCTCCAATAATGCAGAGGGCAGCTTCCTCACAGAAATTGCATGATGCAGGTTATGAAACGCTGATGGGTTCATATCTCGAATGGCATCCAAAATAGGAACCGCCGTATGCGGAACCGCACGTACGGTGGTGTGAGAGGTCGGTAAACACGAAAATAGGAGATAAACACCTATGATTAGTGTTTACCTCCTACTCGATTTGTAGTATGGAGAAAAATGAGGCAATAGCATTTTTTGTAACAGTTCAAAAAACAGAGAAGCATCGTGAAATATTAGTTATACATTTGCAGTAAAGATGATGACCTACAATCACTATCTCTTCTAAGGAAGTAACCAGGACGGTTGATGAAAAAAGCAACTTCAAACAACATCTCTCCATTTTTACTTTTTTATCACAAAAAAAGAATGATATTGCGAAGAAATAGCTATCTTTGCAATATTATATAATAAAATCGCATAAGTATGCCAACAAACAAGAATGCTCAACAAAGATATAAGATACTGGACAGATGTTTCAGTAACTTTAAAATGTAAGACAATGAAACAAAATATTATAGACCATATCAATCATTTGGCTAACGAAAAGGAGCCTTTCCTTTTTGTCGTCAACTATGCAGGTTCGGAAGCATACATACGGAAGCTGTCTGAAATAGCTATCGATGAATGCCTTTATGACTTTGAGGGTATAACCAATGTAAAACGACAGTCACTCTCTTCGGTTACCAAACATCCGACGTGGAAAGTGTTTGAGCCAAATTTTGAAGATTACACGAAAAGTTTTGAAACTGTCAAAAGCAACATCCTGCGTGGAAACAGTTATCTTGCCAACCTTACTTGTAAGGTGGCTGTGGACTGCAACCTTACGTTGGAGGACATCTTCCTACGTGCTAAAGGCAAGTATAAGATTCTACTAAAAGACAATAATAGCAATAGGCAGTTCGTGTGTTTCTCGCCGGAAACATTCGTGAGGATAAAGAACGGAATGATATTTTCTTATCCGATGAAAGGAACCATTGACGCGTCCTTACCCGAAGCAGAGCAAGTGTTGATGAGCGACAAAAAAGAAGCTGCCGAACATGCTACCATTGTGGATCTGATTCGAAATGACCTTAGCCGTGTGGCGGAGCATGTAAGGGTGGATAAATACCGTTATATTGATGTGCTCCATACCAATAAGGGGAATATTCTCCAGACCAGTTCCGAAATAAGTGGCAAGTTGCCAACTGGTTATCAAATGCACTTCGGAAACATATTGGATGCAATGTTGCCCGCAGGTTCCATAACAGGTGCGCCAAAGGATAAGACTATGGAAATAATCCATGAGGCGGAAGGCTATGACCGTGGATTCTATACAGGAGTCATGGGTATATATAATAATGGTGACCTCAACTCGGCTGTAATGATACGCTTTCTTGAAAATGACGGTATAGGAACGTATTTCAAGGCAGGAGGAGGCATTACTTCGAAGAGTGATTGCAGAAAAGAATACGAGGAAGTGTTACAAAAAGTGTATCTTCCTTTTGAATAGAACTGATTTTAATATGGCACAGCAATTCGTAGAGACAATAAAGATTGTGAATGGAAAGACACAAGCTCTTGCATACCATCAGGAAAGAATGGAAAGAACGATCTGTAAGTACTTTCCTTCATTATGCAATGCGTCCATGCCTTCATTGGAAAAACTGATAAATCCAACGGAAAGTATGGATTTTTACAAGGCGAGAGTGGTGTATGGCGAACAAGGAGTAGAAGCAGTAGAATATGCTCCGTATTTTATTCGAAACATAAACTCCCTTCAAGTGGTCGCAGACGACACGATAACGTATGGCTACAAAAGTACCGACCGCAGTCGCCTCAATGCCTTGGTTGCACAGAAAGGAAACTGTGACGACATCATCATCGTCAAACATGGACTTTTAACGGATACCTCATTCACGAACCTTGCCATATTTGACGGCAAACATTGGGTGACTCCCAGACATCCCTTATTGCCAGGCACAAAAAGAGCCGCACTATTGGACAAGGGAATGATACAAGAAGCAGATATTACATTGGAAGATTTGCGAAATGCCAACAAGGTAAGTCTTTTTAATGCAATGATTGAGTTTGGGGAAAGAGAAATAGCAATGGAGAATGTCCACTTTTGAACATTCTCTATTTCTTCTGATATACAAGATATTTATGGTTGTAGCGAACATGGCTACTAAAATATTTGGCGTTATCAAATAAATACCATATCTTTGCAAGCGCAAGAGTTGTTTGAACCATTATGCAAAGTAAAGCAGGCAGAAGTAGTCTGACTTTCGCTAAATCGTTACCATAAATAAAACAGTCGAAACAACTATGCTGATTATTAGACTGATACAACTTTTTTGATTATCCTCTGCAAAGATAATGTAAATCGGCGGTAGTACAAAACGAATTAGGCCATTTATAAAAAAAATAACAATAGTTTTTGTAGTTTATGAAAAAATCAGTAATTTAGCACAAATAACATTACACCAATATACGTATAATATATACGCAACAATGACAAACAAGCAACTCACTTTCGCCTTTTTCGGCAATACATACCAGTTACGCAAGTCGACCTCTTTAGCATGTGCGCTCGACTATCTGCGTTCGCGCAACGAGCGTATAATCTTCGACCGCAAGTTTCGCGACTTCCTCAGTCGCGACCAGCTTCTCGACCTCTCGGGCGTAGAGGTGTTCGACGGCGACAAGTTTGAAGCCGACTACGCTGTGTCTATTGGCGGCGACGGCACGTCTTTGAAGACGGCGGGG
>ERZ780100.731-NODE-731-length-13772-cov-2.647153_pt1 | contig 13772 bp, 14 predicted proteins | sample MGYA00511573_ERZ780100 | MGnify/ENA primary metagenome ERZ780100 (study PRJEB29588, sample SAMEA2161876) | human gut metagenome | biome: human gut; feature: human-associated habitat; material: faeces | place: Denmark | collected 2008/2010 ...
TGTAATTCCTGCCCGATGAAACATCCTTGTCGATATATGAGGTTGAAGTTGTATCGACCATTCGTGTCCAGCCTTTACGGCCCTTGTAGTAAACTCTGTACTTAGCCGCACCATTCACTTTGTTCCATGTAAGCTTTACACCGCCGTAAACGCTTTCGGCTTTTGAAATTTTCGGTGTTGCCAAGCTTGCCCTTGCAACCTGTGCATACTGCACGGGTGTGTTAAGCGGTTCAACCGCATTTGCAGAAACTGCCGAAACCGCAACCGCAGACATCGACATTACCGCCGCCATGGCTATAGGTAAAAACTTTTTCATATCTATCCCTCGCTTTGTTCAAATTCTACGCATTACAAAATAATTCGTTTATTTTTTTATGCAAGTTAATTGTAACATTAAATGATATAAAAAGCAATACATCTTGATAAACTATCACAAATTTTTAAGCTAAAATAAATAAACCGTTCACAAAAGCGAGAACGGTTTATTTTATATATTCTGTTGATGTTTTGAATTATTTAAAATAATTTCTGCGTTTTGCAAAAATTACTGCACAACCTGCAAGCATTGCAACAAGAAGAATTACAGCAACGCTGTTCTGTCCTGTTTGAACTGCACCGCTGTTGTTCTGTGAATTGTTCGGTGTGTCATTTGTAGCTGTGTCGCTTGTTGAAACAGGCTTAGTTGCCGAAGTTGTATCGGGTACTGTTACAGATTCGTCAACTGTTGCAACCGAAGTTGTAGGCTCAGTAGGAACAGTTGTATTCGGTTTATTAGATTCCAAACCAAAATTCATTTTTGACAATTCTTCAAGAATACTATCGTCAATAACCCCGCTTTCGTAAGCCTCTTTAATTGAGTAAACATTGCCATTCTTATAAAGCATAACATCATCGTTATGGTTGTAATGATAAGTATAGTCACCAATTGTTTCTTCAATTGAATAATCAAGGCTAAAGCCTTCATTGTGCATAAAATATACTCCGCCGTCACTTGTTGAACCAACAATTTCAATGTTGAGATACTCAGGCTCTTTACCACCGTAATATGTATCTATCATCACCTGTCTGATTTCTGATGCAACATCCGATTCTGATATTTCATCAGGTGTAGCCGCAAAAGCTGTTGTTACAACCGAAAAGCACATTACAAATGCTATCAATGCTGTTAAAAATTTTTTCATTTTTATTTCCTCACCTTTTATTTATTCTATCTGTAATAATGGTATACGCAACAGATATTCGATTTACTTCATTATACCACTAAAATATATGTAATGCAATATAGTTGCTAAAAATTTAGCAAGAATAATTCTGCTCAAATGAAAATGCCACTTTCATAGCGAAAGTGGCATAAATGTTAATTTTAGTTGTCAAATCAAACTGGGTGAACCATATTTTTCTTGTCAAGCTTGTCGCCGTTGATGCCAACCTTGGCATTTCTTCTCTTTTCAAAGAAGTCGAGAGCAACCTTCGGGAACTGTGCATAAGAAAGAACATCCTCAGGCTGTTCAATCCACTGCTCAATCTCGCCACGGAGCTTATCAAGCTCAGGCTTAAGCTGATCTGCAGGACGACCTTTGATAATCTTCTTGTCACCGATAATCTTCTTCTGAAACTGAGGATCAATCGGCATTGGAGTTGTACCGTACTCACCGGCAACAAGTCCCTTGAACTCATTTGTGCACATTGAGTAGCGCTTGCCTGTGATTACATTGAATACAGCCTGTGTGCCGACAATTTGTGATGTCGGAGTAACAAGCGGAGGATAACCTGAATCCTTACGAACACGGGGTACTTCTGCAAGAACTTCGTCAAGCTTGTCTTCTTTACCGGCCTGCTTGAGCTGTGAAAGAAGGTTGGAAAGCATACCGCCGGGAACCTGATAGATAAGAGCGTTAGCGTCTGTTGCGAGCATCTTAGGATCAAGAAGTCCTGACTTGATGTACTTCTCACGGAGAGTCATAAAGTAAGCACGGATGTCAGAGAACTGTTTAAGGTCAAGACCTGTATCGAACTCTGTGCCTGAAAGAGCGGCAACCATTGACTCTGTCGGAGCGTGTGATGTACCGAGAGCGAGTGGGCTGATTGCTGTGTCAATGCCGTCGGCACCTGCCTCAACACCCTTTAAAAGACACATTGATGCAAGACCTGATGTGTAGTGGGTGTGGAGCTGAAGCGGAAGCTCCGGAACAGCGGCTTTGATAGCCTTTACAAGGCTTTCGGTTCTTGTCGGAGTAAGAAGAGCAGCCATATCCTTGATACAGATTGAATCTGCACCTGCGTCTGCAATTCTCTTAGCATACTCAACATAGTATTCATCTGTGAATACAGGACCTGTTGTGTAGCTGATAGCAACCTGTGCATGACCGCCTTCTTTGTTAGCGGCCTTGATAGCTGTTTTAAGATTCTTGATGTCGTTAAGAGCATCAAAAATACGGATAATGTCAATACCGTTTGCGATTGAACGCTGAACAAGGTACTCAACGCAGTCATCGGCATAGTGACGATAACCGAGCATATTCTGTCCTCTGAAAAGCATCTGGAGCTTTGTGTTAGGGCAATGCTCTCTGATTGTGCGGAGTCTGTCCCACGGATCTTCGTTTAAGAATCTGAGGCATGAGTCATATGTTGCACCGCCCCAGCATTCGAGTGAGTAATAACCGATTTTATCGAGTTTGTCAAGAACAGGGAGCATTTCCTCTGTTGTCATTCTTGTTGCAATGAGTGACTGATGAGCGTCACGCAGAGCAGTTTCGGTAACTCTGATTTTTTTTGCCATTTTACAGCATCCCTTTCTCCGAATTATTGATTAGTTAAGTGTTACGAGAACCTTACCTGAGTCAACAGACTCACCCTTTGCAACATCAACTGTTGCAACTGTGCCGTCCTGCGGAGCCTTAACGGGAGTTTCCATCTTCATAGCCTCGATGAATACGAGGTCATCTCCGGCCTTAACAGCCTGTCCTGCCGAAACAACAACATTAACAACTGTACCGGGCATAGGAGCCTTTATAACAACAGAACCCTGAGCGCCTGCGGGAGCTGACGGCTTTGCTGCAGGAGCGGGAGCGGCTGCCGGAGCAGGGGCGGGTGCTGCGGGGGGGGGGGGGGCCGCCTGCCGAGGCAGGAGCGGCTGCTGCGGGAGCTGAAGAGCCACCGAGTTCTTCAACCTGAACATCATATGCTGTGCCGTTAACTGTAATTCTTAAATTCTTCATTTTTAGTATCCCCTTTTATTTTAACAAGTAATCATTTATCAGATAGTTGAATGCTTCTTTGAAAGTGTTGAAACACGCTTGCCCGAGAGCATATCAAGAGCAGAAATAAGAGTCTGACGGAGCTGAGCTTCTTCAACAATACCGTCAACATAGCCGTTCTGAGCGGCATTGTAAGCAGAAAGATTCTCGTCAGCAAACTTCTGAGCAACCTCAGCCTGCTTATCTGTGGCAACATTCATAACTTCGGGAGCCATAATGAATGCGGCAGCCTCAACATTAACAGGCGAAATAACTGCATCGGGAAGTGCTTAAACAACATCTGAATTAGCGCCTGTGCCTGCAAGAGCAACATAGCCTGAGCCGATTGCCTTGCCTGTAACAACAGAAATCTTAACTGTTGTTGCCTCAGCATAAGCGGCTGACGCCTTTGTTGCCGACTTGATTGACTCAAAGCCCGGGCAGTTTACGAATGTTACAACAGGGAGTGAGAAAGCGTCGCAGAAACGAACAAACTTTGCTACCTTGTTTGCAGACTTGCAACCAAGCTCCTTGCCCTTTGTAACAACAATACCTACAACCTGACCGCCGAGTCTTGCAAAACGAACATTTGCTTCCTTGCCGTAATCATTGAAGAGCTTTACAATGCTGTTGCCGTCAACAGTTCTGCTGACTACACAACCGCAACCGTCCTCTGCCGGAGCTTCTTCAAATGACTGAGGAGCCATTGTGAGGTTATTTGACGGAAGATAAAGGATAAGTTCCTTTGCAGCCTTGATTGCCTTGTCTGCGTCGTCACAAACGATTGAGGCAATACCGTTTTCAGCATTGTAAGCGGCATCGGAATGCTTGCCTGTTACCGAAAGTGAAAGCTGTGCGTCTTTGCTCATGATAACGATGTCTGCGCTTGCGGCGTTAAGAGCGTTTGTTCCGAGGCAAGTGCCGAGAACAACCGAGATCTGCGGTACAACACCGGAAAGTGACGCAGCCGCATTGAGAACATCACCACAACCTGCTAGAAGCTCTGTGCCCTGATTAAGTCTGCCGCCAACGCTGTCATAGAAACCTACAACAGGAGCGCCTGTCTTGAGTGCAAGACCATACAGCTTTTTAAGCTTGGCAGCCTGTGCCTTACTCATGGCACCGCCGCAAATGTCGCTGTTCTGTGCAAACGCATAAACAGGCATACCTTCTACTGTTCCAAAGCCTGCAACAACCTCGGCAAAACCTTCACCGGATTTTGCAAAGGCATCAATTTCACAAAAGCTGTCTGCATCAAAAAACGCCGTAATTGTCTTATAAGCGGAAGTTGCGGCAATTTCAGCCTTTGCCTGATTGATCTTTTCAATACTCATCTTAAAATCCTCCAATACCATGTATTGAATATGCACGAAAACTGAGCGTGCATACTAATTTTCTACACAATACATTATACTCTATAATCTTCAAAAGTACAAGAAAAACACGCTGTACTATTTCAATTTTGAACACATTTAATAGTTATTACACTAAAACCGTAAATTTATTGTCGAATTAACGAATAGTTTTATTGACCGTTTCGGAAGTATTTTTCAAAAACGGAAAATTAAAGCTGTTTGCCGTTTAAAAACGGGTTTGCAAGCAGTTTTTTAACCTCTTGTTCGGTCAAATCTCTCCAGTCGCCCTGTTTAAGCATACCCATTTTTACACCGCCGATCTGGGTGCGTTTGAGTCTTGCAACCTCAAGCCCGACAGCCTCGCACATTCTTCTGATTTCACGGTTCTTACCCTCGTGAAGGATCATTTCAAGAACTACTCTGCCCTGCTCCTTGTGAATTACATGGACATATGCAGGAGCGGTTTTCCTGCCGTCAAGCTCAACACCTGTTTCAAGCTTTACAAGCTGATCCTCGTCAATTGACGGTCGAACGGTTACTCTGTAAATCTTGTAAACATTGTTTTTCGGGTGCATAACCTTGTTTGCAAAGTCACCGTCATTTGTAAAAACAAGCATACCCTCGCTGTCTTTGTCAAGTCTTCCTATCGGATAAACTCGCTCGCCGACATTCTCAACAAGCTGTGCAACACACTTTCTGCCACGCTCATCATTCATTGTGGTAATGAATCCACGGGGCTTGTTGAGCATAATATATCGGTAATTACCGCCCTTCGGCACAACAATCCTCTTGCCTCTTACAAACACCTTGTCTGTAGGAAGAACCTTATCGCCGAGAATTGCGGTTTTGCCGTTCACCTTGACATGACCGCCGAGAATAAGCTCCTCGGCCTTTCGCCTTGACGCAATACCGCATTGCGCTATGAATTTCTGAAGTCTTATAGGTTCAATTTTAGCCATATGTAAATTCCTTTTTAATAAAATTTTCTGTATATTTAAGCTGTCACGAAAACAGATTTCCTATTGCCGAAAATATTGACACACTCTTTTTATCCGATTTAATCTTTTCGCCTGCAACAATGTTGCATTTATAAAGCAGCTTTCCGCCGAGTGTGTATTCAATTCTGCCGACCGATTCGTTCTTTTCAATCGGAGCATACAAAAAGCTGCCTATGAAGATTTTTTTCTTGATTTTATCGCAGTCCTCACGCTTTAAAACGATTGTGTTGTTCTTCTCCCCTGTAACCGTTACGCTGTCCTTATCACTGCCCACGCACGGAATATCGGCACAAAAGTCAGCGTCCTTGCAGTCAACTCCCCTGTACTTTTCAAAAGCGTAATCATAAAGAGAAATATGGTCATTCCAATCGTTACGGTCATTCAGAGTGACGCACACAAGCGTTACACCGTCTTTTTTTGCAGAGGAAACAAGGCACCGCCCTGCCGCCGTTGTATAGCCTGTTTTTCCGCCTGTACAGTAGGGATAAAGCGACAAAAGCCTGTTATGATTTGCATATGCGGTTTTCCTTGATTTCGGTTCAAGAAATTCAACGGTCACGCTCTTCTTAGCCGTAAGATTTGCAAAATCGTCATTTTCAAGTGCATATGACATAAGCAGAGCCATATCCTTTGCACTTGAGTAATGGTTGTCATCGTCAAGTCCGCTCGGCGTTACAAAATTGGTATTTGTCATACCGATTTGCTTTGCCTTTTCATTCATTCGTTGTGAAAACTTTTCGGGACTGCCCGAAATCGTATATGCCGCCGCATTCGCCGCATCATTACCCGACGCCATCATCATTCCTGACGCAAGGTCCGAAAGTCGGACTTTTTCGCCGACTTTAAGATACATCGAACTGCCCTCGGCAACCATTTCCTGTTTGAAGGTTACTTCGCTGTTACAAGATGCCGCCTCCTCAAGCGTTATGAGAGATGTCATAATTTTTGTAGTGCTCGCAGGTTTCATCCTTTCATCTGCATTTTTTGAACAGATAACCGTGTTGTTATCGGGACAGTACAGGACAAATGCCTGTGCAGAAGTTGTGGGAGGAGTATCCTCCTCAGTTTTTGCGCCCATAAGCACAAACGGCATAACAAAGCACACCGCAAGCGAGATTATTTTTTTCATAAGGACACCCCCTGCATAAATCTATGCCGAGGGGTGTTGCAATATTACGAATCAGCCGTCAATATCGTCCTGTGTGATTTCGGAAAAATCGTCTGCGGATTCGCTCTTATCCTTTTTGAAAACTCCCTTTACTTTCTTGAGAACATCGGGAATCATATTAACGAGCTTGTCGGCTGTACCTTCTTCCCTGTCAACGGAAACAAGCCTTACATCGCCCTGATAAACGGTAAGAAATGCAACAGGCTGAATTGTCACACCTGCACCGCTGCCGCCGCCAAAGCAGTCTTTGTTTTCCTTTTTGGTAGGCAGATCCGAACCGCCTGCCGCAAAGCCGTAGCTTACCTTTGAAACAGGAATGATGAGTGTGCCGTCAGGCGAAGTTATAGGCTCGCCGATAATAGTATTGACATCAATCATTTCCTTGATTTTTTCCATTGTGGTATCCATTAAACTGCCGATAGGATGTTCCATAGCCATTCTCCTTTTTCAACAATATTTATATCAATCATTTTTAACTTCTGCAAGAAGTTTAATCCCCTTAATTCCGTGCTTAACGGCAAGACCGATAAGTCGGAATGCGAAAATTCTTGCGGCAAAGTCAAAGTTAATTTCTGTTTCTGCTTTTTCCGAAAAATTCGGATTTATGTCAACTCCGTAGCCTTTGCATTTTACAACACGGACAATTGTGCCTACTGCCGGATAAACAACGGCACAGTATTTGCCGTATTTTATAGCCGTGTCAGCCGCATCGTCACCTGCAACGCTGATACTCAGCGAGAATTTTTTAACCAGTATGTGGCTGAAAAAGTCCTGCAATGCAGATACTGCAAGCTCTGCAACTTTTTTTATCAGGTTCAAAAGCCACTCAATACCGTATTTTTTTATAAGGCTCGGCTTTTTTTCTGTCGCTTTTTTAGGCTGTTCGGTTTTATGAGTTTGTTTTTTTGCTTTTTTCTTCTTCTTTTCCTTTTTGGGTTTTGCCGGCACAAGCTGAAGCTTTACAAATCCGATATACACGGCACACCAAAACTCCTCTTTATATGATGCACGCAAAGTAATCGGAATAAACATCACAAGCGCAATAAACAGCACAATTCCGAGTAGGATATATAGCCAAAGCAAAGGGAATTCCCCCTAAATTTTACTGCCTGTCAACAGGCTGATCGGCAAGCAAATCAATCTGCTCATTGCCGTTTTCAGTCTTTTCCTGTTCTTCACCGTTTTCTTCGGACTCCTTGTCCTCATCACTCTCGGGGAGCGGAGGAAGTTCGTCAAGACTTGAAATGTTAAAGCAACGCAAAAAGTTTTCGGTTGTGCCGTAAAGCAACGGTCTGCCGGGAAGCTCAAGTCTGCCCTTTTCTTCAACAAGTCCCTTTGTTGTCAAGCTGCCGATTACACCACTGCAGTCAACACCACGCACCTGCTCGACAAAAGCCTTTGTAACAGGCTGATTGTACGCAACAACTGCAAGAACCTCAAGAGCCGCCTGTGAAAGCGGAGTGTTTCTTCTCAAGTCCATAACGGTGCGAATCTGCGGAGCAAATTCTTTTTTTGAAACCATCTGACAGGAATTGTCAAGCAATATTATAGTTATGCCCCGTCCTGACGCCTCATAATCATCAATCAGTGCAGAAATATGCTCTTTAACCTTTTTTTCGGAAATTTCAAGTGCCTGCGCTATTCGGGAAAATTCAACCGACGCACCGTTTGCGAACAAAATCGCCTCAATCGCACCACGAATATTTTCAACAGCCATTACTGCACCTCCTCATTTTCATCGTTTTCGTCCTCGTCAACCTGCGGCAAAGGCATTGCGTTTTTATCCTCAATCATATGAACAACGGCATTTTCACCGCTGCCCTCAATTCTGATACGCTTGCCCTTTACCAGCTCCAGCGTTGCAAGAAATGTTGCCACAAGGTCGCTTTTGCCCTCGCATACCTCAAAAATTTCGTGATATTCAAGCCTTTTGCCGTGCCAGAGCCTTCTCATAAGATGGATAATCTTACTGTTTACCGACACGATTTTATGCGACACAATGCCCGAAAATGCGTCTTTTGACGGTGGAAGCTTACGCTTGCCCCGTCCGACTGCGCTGACATATGCCTTTGCGATATCCTCACTAGGATGAATTCGGTTATATGTCAGGTCAAATTCAACAGGAGATGCATCTCGGTAAAAGCTGTCAAAGTCATAAATATCGCCCAGCTTTGCCGCCATTTCACGGCAAACGGCATATTCAAGAAGCTGTCCCGAAAGTTCTTTCTTGAGTTCTTCAGCCTCTTCCTCATATTTTGGCAGGAGCATTACAGACTTGATATAAACAAGCCTTGACGCCATTGTCAGAAATTCCGATGCGATATCCATCTGATTTTCCTGCATCATATTAATCTGCTCCATGTACTGGTCGAGCAATTCGGAAATGCTGATGTCGTAAATATCTATTTTGTTTTTAGAAATCAGCGTCAGCAAAAGGTCAAGAGGGCCTTCAAATGCCGACAGCTTATATTGAAGTTGTTGTGTTTCCATAAATAAGTTTCAGTTATGATTTGATGTTGCGAATAATTTTGAAATCAACCGACAAACGGCATATACGGCAGGCTTGCAAGCCAGCTGATGAAGTCAAGAATCTGATTGCTGAGCCAGTTAATCGGAGTGTTGAGAATTCCCACATACAAGAGAACAAAAAGACCGATAAAAAAGTACATCTGATATCTGTAAAAGAATTCAACAGCCTTGTCGGGTAAAAATACGAAGAGAACCTTTGAACCGTCAAGAGGCGGAATCGGGATAAGGTTGAACACAGCAAGTCCGACATTGCACGAAATGTAGAAGCTCAAGAATTGAACAACATATCCTCCGATTGTCGAAAGCGGAAATGCGCCTGTAAAAAGGATAATCGGATAGTAAATGAGGAGTCCGACAAAAGCCGCAACGATATTTGCAATCGGACCCATAATAGCGGTGATTGCCATACCGACCTTTGGATTTTTAAAATTTCTCGGATCAATCGGAACAGGCTTTGCCCAACCGAATCCGAACAAAAGCATACACAAAGCACCCATAGGGTCAATGTGGCTGAGCGGATTAATCGAAAGTCTGCCTCTGCCCTTTACCGCCTTATCACCGAGAAGTGACGCAGTAAAAGCGTGCGCCCATTCATGGAACGGGAGAATTAAAAATATAATAACGAGTACAGCCAATATTTCGGCAATTACCGAGCCGAAATCAAGGTTGCCGTTTCTGATGCCGTTAAGTAATAATGAGAGCATAAGAGCCTCCTGAAATCTGAATTTTTAGGTAACAATCGTGTAACTATATTTATTCCTAATTATATAATATATCGTCAAAAATTACAAGAGCAAAAAACAAGTTAAGAAATTTTCAAAAAACACTTGCATTTTCTCTCATTTTCTGTTATTATAACAAAGTTAGAAATAGAATTAGTTTTCTTTAAGGAGGTGCAGACGCATGGCAAAATGTGAATTCTGCGGTAAGGATGTAAAGTTCGGTATTAAGGTATCTCACTCACACAGAAGATCAAACAGAACATGGAAGCCCAACGTACAGCGTGTTAAGGCTATTGTTGACGGTTCACCAAAGCGTGTATATGCTTGCACCCGTTGTTTGCGTTCAGGTAAGGTTACCAGAGCTAACTGATTTTACAGATTACGAAACAGCTCCACTATTTACGGTGGAGCTGTTTTTTTGTATTTTTATCAAAATTTTAAACCTCAATCACAGCACAGAAAGAGGGCTGACCTTTGTTTGGTCAGCCCTCTTAATTATTAGTCTTTATCAGCCGTTAAAGGATTTCTTCCTTCTTACGAAGAACGAACATTACACAAGTTGAGCCGATGAGAAGTGTAAGAATTACAACAGCCAGAGGAGCTTCACCTGTCTGGACAGCAGCGTTTGCATTGTTATTGTTGCCGTTGTCAGATGTATCCGGAGTGTCGGATGTTGAGCTGATTTTCTTTGTTACAGATGTTGCATCCTGTGAAGTTACAGGAGCAATTGTATCCTTAGTTGATTCCTGCGTTTCCTCTGTAGCCTTAGTAGCCTCAGTAGATGACTCTGCGGTTGAAGGCTCGGCTGTTGTCGGTTCTGCATAGGTTGAAGGAGTAAGCTCAGTTGAAAGACCATTTTTTGCTGCCACAGCAACAGGATCTTTCTTAACTACTTCTTTATCAACAAGAATAACTTCTTTTGAACCGTCAGTCATTTCTGTGTCCGGATTTACTTCCGAAACACGAAGCACCTCAACAACAAGGTCAACCGTCGTCGAAACCGGTGCAACCTTTGAAATGTCTTTAACATCAAAAACAACTGTTGCAAAAAGCGTCTTTTCGCTAAAGTCATAAAGACCGAGATTACTTGCACCGAATCTTACATAACCAACGCCTTCCGACTTATTCTTGAAGTTTACATATACACCTCTGCCGTCCATTGTCGGGCAAACCGACTTAGCAGTATTCACATCAGCAACCGAAAGGATTGAAGGGTCATAAGAAATGTGCCACTGCGTGTCAAGCACATTCTTTGGAGACTGCATAATATATGTAACCGTTACCTGATTTGTTACTGCATTATACTTTGCACTTGCCATTGGGAAGTAATTTGATGTTGCATTTACTGTAAGAGCAAGCGAAGATTCAGCAGATGATGTTGTACCCTCTGTTGCAACGGGGACATCAGTTGCAGACTCGGTTGTTTCCGATTCTGTTACAACCTCTGTTGTTGATTCGGCTGTTGTTTCCTCACCCGATGGATTGTACTCTGTCGGGAACACACCGTCTTTGCCGTAATAATCGCCGGCCTTGAGGTCTGCCTTTTTAGGAGCATTGCCGTATTCACCGTTACCGTAGTAGTAGAACCACTCACCGGCAAAAATCAATTCATCCTTATCGTTCTCGGAAGTAAATTCAGGATTGATAATATAAATCATATTATCAAAGCTTTCAACACCGTTGGGATAATAATCAGACTCGCCTTTTTCATAACCTTTAAAATTAATATCGGTTGTTCGATAAGCAAGTTTATATTCAGGATTTGTAGGATCGTCTGTACCTTTAAGAGCGTTGTTCCAGATTACTTTATCAACATCGGTCGGTACATCAGAACAGTAAACATTTTTGATATCAGCATTGCGAGCTGAATAACCCGGCCACGCTGAAGGAGTATCCGAACCGTTTTCCCAATAAACACCTGCATCAGATGTATATTTGTTTTCCCAGTCATCAGGCTTGCAGAAATATATATGGTAGGTTTCAGTGCCCTCAGAAGGCACATAACTGCCTTCATCGTCCGTATCGGCAGAAACGCTTATTGCAGCAACCACTATCATTGCCGCTGTGAGCATAACAGCCAATAAAAGACTGATAACTTTTTTGGACATTTGTATTTCCTCCTTATGAATTTCCGACACCATACTTGCATCTGTATGCTTATTATAGTATAAAACGCAGTAAAAATCAAGTGTTACAGGGAATTTTGAGCCTTAATCTGAATGTAATAACAACCAAATTTTTGTGTTAAATTCCACCAAATTTGCATTTTACGGAATTTTGGCATATTTTCAACCGTAATTTTCGCTTATTCAGTCATACATAAGAGAACAAATAATAAACAGTAATGCAAAAATGCCCTCCAAAGCGGAGGGCATCAAATAATTATGTATAATTATTTAAGATTATTCAAATCTCTTGCGTGTGTAAAGAACTGCACCGCCTGCAACGAGGAGAACTGCGAGAACTGCAGCTGCTGTTGTAGCACCTGTCTGAACTGCGCTGTTGTCTGTGCTCTTTGCTGTGTCAGCAGTTGAAACTGCGTTTGCAGAAGATGTTGGGTTCTGACCTGCAGTAGGAACTGTGTTCTTTGTAGAATCTGTCTTGTTGTCATCTTTCTTGTCACTTGACGGAGCTGTTGTTGCAGCCTGATCAGGTGTAGCATTCTTGTCTACTGACTGAACAAGACCTGCTTCCTTAGCCATATCATAGTTAGGAAGTGAACCGTACTCGTACTTGCCTGTTTCTTCGTTAAGACCATAGTAGAAGTAGAACTCACCGGCATATGTTTCCTTACCTGTTACGCTTACAGAAGTGTTGCTAGGGTCTATAACATAAATCATGTTGGTGAGGTACATTGAGATACCCCAGTCAGGATCCTCAAAGAAGTTGTCAGCAAATTTACCGAGGAATGTCTTGTCATCACCGTCAAATGCTTCCTGAGCCTTTGTCCAGAATTCGCCGTCAAGCAAATTGTCATAATATTCATTGTCGCCTTCCGAATAGTACTGACAAGAAACATCGGCAGTCTGCTTAGCAGCCTTAAACTGATCCTCAGTAAACTCGTAAGTTACTTTACCTGTTGCGGCATCTTCTGTCCTTTGACCGCCGTTAAGGTAGTTGTTGAAATCAATATTAGGAACATCTGTAGGAAGGTCAAGATAGAAGATGTTATTTTCAGCATTTTCAACCTGCATCTTATAACCCGGCCAAGCAGCACCTACTGACGCACCGTCAAGAGAGCCGCATGGGTCTGAACCGTTCCACCAGTATGCTCCTGCATCATGAGCATTGTACTTTTCACTCTTCCATGACTCAGGCATAAGGAAGTAAATTTTGTGTGTTTCTTCTACGCCCTTACTTGGGACATAACGACCGTCTGTATCAATAGCTGCGGAAACGCCGATTACACCTACAAGAGCAAGTGAAAGAACGAGAGCGCATGACACTATGATACTAATAAGTTTTTTTGACATTTGAATCTCCTCCAAAAAAATTTCCGATTTCTATCGGTATGAAATCATTATATAACAAAATTTTCAAAATTGCAATCTTTTTCAAAAAGCTTAAAACAAAAAAATACACAAAATTGCAATCGCAATTTTGTGTATTTAGCTTGTATTATAAAAAATTTTCCTATAAAAGATATTTATCTGTTTTATTTATCCGCATCTGCGTCGTCCGACATTGCATTATTGTCCGCCGCTTTGTTCTTTTTTTCGTCCTTTTTCTTTACGAAAATAATTGCACCTGCGGCAATCAAAACA
>ERZ780100.740-NODE-740-length-13675-cov-4.177239_pt1 | contig 13675 bp, 4 predicted proteins | sample MGYA00511573_ERZ780100 | MGnify/ENA primary metagenome ERZ780100 (study PRJEB29588, sample SAMEA2161876) | human gut metagenome | biome: human gut; feature: human-associated habitat; material: faeces | place: Denmark | collected 2008/2010 ...
CACATCTTTTCAAGTTCCTCCAGACTGTATCTTCTCAAATCATCTTTGCTTTTTATTCCCATTCTAAACGCATCCATGCATAGGAAGTCATCAAATCTGACTCCATGTTCCCTATCATTCAAATCTTCTACACTACGAAGTTTTATGCCTTGCTCTTCACAAATCTGATATAATTCCTGCAGCGTCGCCTGCCCCATATTACGAAACTTTATAAAATGCTCCTTTGGATATTCTCTCAATCCTTCCAATGACTCAAAACCATTTCTTCCGAGAATATTCCGTAACCTGCTCGACATTTCAATATCATCATATTCTATTTTTTCAGCGTACATAAAACTCCCTTTTGTCATTTTATTTGTTTTATAACTTATCAACCTTAGATTCATACACCGATTCAGTATGAGTATCAAATAGCACCCACTCCACCAGATCAAAACAATCTGTATTATCCTGCAAAAACCGGTTTACTGTATGTACCGCAATCTTTGCCGCCAACTCAACTGGAAAACTATATACTCCCGTTGATATGGAAGGAAATGCAATAGACCTGATTCCATTATCCATTGCCAGCTTCATAGAATTAAAATAACAGTTAGCAAGAAGTTCCTCTTCTCTATTTCTTCCTCCATTCCATATTGGTCCAACTGTATGTATTACATAATCACAAGGCAGATTATATGCTTTTGTAATCTTTGCGTCACCAGTTTCACATCCATGAAGTGTCCTGCACTCCGCAATAGCTCCGGTCCTGCTGCTCTATTAATCGCACCATCTACACCGCCTCCGCCAAGAAGAGAGTTATTTGCTGCATTAACAATTGCCTGCACATCTGTTACTTTTGTTATATCTCCTTTTACTGTCTTAATCAAATACATTGTTTAATATGTGAGTTCTCGAATGGTTTATAACAAAAAATACAGCATACATGAAATTTCTCTCACATATGCTGCATCTTAATTAACTGTTACTGATTATCTTTATCTTCTTTATCTTCTTTTTTCTTTATGATAAAGAATATTCCAAGTCCTGCCACAATCACGATGGCTCCGATGATGATAATCCAGAGTGGATTCCATGAATCCTCTTTTGACTCGGTAGTCACATTGTTGCTGCCAGTTCCTGTACTGTCGTCTGCCCCGTTTCCATCCATCGGTGCTTCATCAATCACGATGGTGTAATCAGAAGCATGAGTGAAAGTCAGGTCAGCAGTTCCATCCTCTGCAATCTCATCTGCACAGATAAACTCAAGCTCTCCTGTAGTTTCATTGTAGTAGAACAGGTTTGCATAAAGTCCTACGTTCTTTGCTTCCATGTTGATGGAAAGGACTGCTGTAAATCCGAACTCGCCGTCATAGGCAAGGCTGATCTGGATAGAATATCTCTCTCCAGTCACATTATTGATAACATCCACAGGAATGTTATTACCGGCTTCTTCTCCAACCTTTACGCTGAAGTCGATGTCGCTTACCTTGTCAGTAGTAATGCTATTTCCGTTTACACTCCATGTAATGCCATTACCCATGTCAAACACAATGGTTACATCTTTGCCTGCGATAGTGTCAAGAACATCTCCCGGTACTACGGTAGCACCGTTCATATCAACCTTTACCGCATCGCCATCTTTTGCATCTGATGTTTCGTTCTTGATAACATCCCAGCCTTCTTTACCTGTTTCGTCTTTGATGAACGGCTTTCCGGTATCCGGTATTTCCGCTGGCTTCTTATCGCCGCCTTCTCCCGGTTTGTTATCTCCCGGCTTATTATTTCCTGGTTTGTTATCTCCCGGCTTATTATCTCCTGGTCTATTATCATCCTTTAACTTAGCGATTGGTTTCGTATAGCTGTGTCCACACAATGAACAGGTATATGTCATCTCGCCTTCTTTTTCCTTAGTAGCTTCTACCGTTACACTGCTTGTATACTTATGGTTAAGCTTAGGAATTGTTTCTGTATAGCTGTCACCACACTTACATGTATATGTCTTAATTCCTGTCTGGGTACAGGTTGCTTCCCTTGTTATCGTACAAGTATAGTTATGCTCATGTTCTTCTTCAGGAAGCTTTGGAATCGTTTCTGTGTAAGTGTCATTGCAGTTTACACAGGTATAGGTTCTCTCGCCCTCCGCTGTAGTGGTAGGCTGCCTTGTAATCTCTGAATGATAATCGTGTCCGGTTGCGGCTATTGTCTTTCCTTTTTCAAGGACTGCATTACAACCACTGCAACACTTATCTCCGGTGTAACCGGAAGAAGTACAATCAGCATCCTTCTTACCCACCAGCTTTATGGCTTCGTGGTTATTCGGATTTAAAGTGCCATACTCTGCACCGCAGACTGAACATTTCGCCTTATGGGTACATGTTGCCGTTCCGCCGGAGTGTTCTTTTTTCTCTATGGCATGACCTGTACTGATACATTCTCCACAATCCTTACAATAGGTATCTCCTGAATATCCTTCCTCTTTACAGGTGGATTCCTTTTCACCTCTAACCTCAGTATTCTTATGTTCACAATCACTTCTGGTAATTGTGATTACCACTGATTCATTTTCATAATTGCCCTTGTCCGCACCATTGTAAACAGCAGTTGCGGTCACAGGCACACCTACTTCCAATGCAGTAGCCTTATCACTCTCCTGCCATGTCCAGTCTTTCGCTAAAGTAACTGTACCGACAGTTTTGTTACTGTATGGAACACTCATAGCCGATCCCGGCATATGCGGTGCGTCTTTTACCTTATTTACTGTGATGGTTACATCCGTTTCAACCGTGTTGTAATTTGCACGATCTGTCGGTGTGAATACCAATACATAAGTTGTCAGATTGCTGTCTGCACAATTCGGTGCAAGACTTGCATCCTTCCAAGAAAATGTTCCGTCTACAAGAGTTGTGTCATTCTCACTGTACTGTACTTTTCCACCTGCTATTGTTGCATCTGATAAGGTCTGTCCGTAAGTAATAGCACTTACAGTAGGTTTTTCAGCCACATAAGCTGTTGCTGCTACAACCCTGACGGTAATATTCTTCGTTACCGGCACATAATTCGTGGTATCTGTCGGATTAAATACTGCTACATAGCTGTTCACATTTGTTGTAGGAACTGTGCCGTTTGTCTTCCAGCTCCAGCTACCTTCAACAGTCTTTTCCACGCCACCAACAGTCCAGCTTACGCTTCCACTAACAAGATCACTATCTGTTAATGCTGCAGTTGGATGATATACTCTGTCTGCCACTGTCGGAACAGTTGTCACATTCGGTGTCGCCTGACTTACGGTTACTGTGATTGTTCCGGTACATCCCTGATAAAGTGCTTCATTCTTCGGCACAAACTTCCATGTAACCTGATGACTTCCGGCATTCAGTACCTCATTCGGTGTTTCCCAGCTAAGTTTACCTGCTACCTCTGTTCCATTGGCTACAAATTTTGCTTCTGTGGTATTAAGCTTTAATGCACTTATCTTCTGTCCGTACACAAGGGATGTGCTGTCAGAAGAAACCTTTGCACCTGCCTTTTCCGTCACTACGAATTTATCAGTAATCTTTACAGTTAATGTATAAGTTACATCTTTATAATTCGCCATCGTTGCAGTGACTGCAATAGTTGCTGTAATTCCATCTGTATAGTTATCAAATGACTTCACATTGTAGGTAAGATTACCATTTTTATCTACCGATACATTTTCAAGTATCGTACCGGCATCTGCCGTTGACACAGAGTATGTTGTATTACCCTTATCTGCCGGAAGCATTCCTGCAACATCCACCGCCACATTACTTGCTCCCTGCTTATATGTATAAGCTGCCGTACCTGTTGACGGATTTAATACATAGTCTTTCTTTGCCACATTGACTTTAATCGTCTGCTCTGCCGCACCGGTATAACACTCTGTTTCCGAAAGAGATACTGTTACGGTGGCACTTCCTGCTCCCACAATCGTTACTTCTCCGGTATCGGAAACTTTAATGACCTTTTCATCGGAAACTTTATAGGAAATCGTTCCGTCTCCGGTTCTGCTACATCCAAGCTTAAATGCCTCATCCCCAAAGGTCGGGGTAAATTCAGTCTGTTTCAGTGTCAGCACTCCGTCTGCTTTTGCAACAGTATCCGAAGTATCATTAACTGTTCCTATGTATCCTTCCGCAGATACCTTAACTGTAATCTGTTTTCCAATTGCTTCGGCGGATACAATCTTATAAGTATTGCTGCTTCCCTGCTGAAGCACTGTATCGTCCGCGCAGAAAGTATAGGTTAATACAGCTCCCTGCTGTGCTCCGGTTACAGTTGCAGTTAAGGTTTCCCCATACTTTGCAGTTCCGGAAAGGCTTACGCTGCCTTCTAAGGTTGCGGTATAGGCAGATGTATTGGAAATAACATCACTTGCCTTATATCCATCTGTTTCCTTTGCCCGTACCTGTAAATCTCCTGTGTTGACTATCACGTTTCCAACTGTAACAGTACCAACACCGGTGCCGGAATCTACCGTAATATCCGTCCAACTTGCTCCACCATCGGTACTGTATTCGTAAGTAACTCCGCTTGTTCCGTTAAAGGTAAAGGTATTGTTTTCATCATCCACATTTCCATTCGTCGGTGGATTTGGATGTTCTGCCTTTGCTACCTCGGCGGTGGAATCCGTCAGTTCTCCGGAACAGTTTTCAGCGGTAACCTTAACTGTAATCACTTTTCCTACATCATCTGCTGTTAAAGTATATGTATCTCCGGTAGCAATCGCTGTAGTATCTTCTCCACGATACCATGAAACTGTAACTTCGCCGGCATCTGTCGCAAGTCCCTCATAGGATGCTGTCAATGTTTTTCCATATACTGCCTCTCCGGAAATGGATACAGTTCCCGTGATGGCTTCCTTTAATGTCTTAAATGTGCTATTTAAAAGATAACTTTCATTTCCTGCCTTATCCACTGCAAGAACTGCACAGTAATACTCGGTATTTGGTTTCAGGTCTGATAATGTAAAGGTTCCGGTTGCATTGTGATAATCAGATGCTTTCAAATTCTCTGTCGTAGCACTTGTTACCTTATCCATATCCGTACTATATAAGAAATAACCATTCTCAAGACCGCTTCCATCTTCAAAAATTTCAAATGTCACACTACCGGAGCGATCCTTCATGACCGGGGTTCTATCAAAAATAAACGGTTTCTCATCATCATGCAAAATGCCATCACTGGACAGATAGGTTACATTTCCGACATTGTCTGTGATTCTCGCATACACATAGTTGGTCCTGTTCGTCTTGATTACAGGCTTTTTGCTATTATTATAGTCAGCCCAGTCCCTCAGATTCTGTACATCTGAAATTTGTGTATATGCCTTTTCAGATACCAGATATTCTGTAGAAGCTATACCGGAGCCGGTATCCTTTGATGTAATCTCAATTTTTTCTTTGGTGTTGGTACAGAAGCCAAAGGTAATTGTCTCTAAAAATTTATCCCATGTACTTTCTTTTACCTTAATGGTCCCGGTTGGAGCAGCTTTATCAATCTTAATCTCTTTGCTTATGCTATCTGTAATGTATCCGTTACTGTCTTTAAAATAAAGAGTATAAGAATGTGTTCCCTCTTCGGTAACCGAAATGCTTTTCTGCCATGTGGACTTATTATCCGTTGATACCTGCCAGTCTGCTACGCCGATCGTGACATCTGAAGTGTACCAGTCATTCGCACCTTTCGTTCCTGTTATATAATTATCCGGAGCAGCAATGTAAGCAATGGTAAAGTTCTTTGTAATTTCTCCTGCATAATTGCCTGTTCCGGTAATCTTCACATAAGGGGCATTTTCAGCATTGCTTTCCGCTACACTCGTATTATTACCATAAGTAATGTTATAATCTTCACCAAGAGTTAATGATGTCTCGCCGTTTTTTACGGTAATATCCGGCTTAATCTCATTACCTGTATAGTAGTAAAGGGTATCCACACTGCTAATACTGATACCGGAATAGTTGATGTTCTTTATACTACAATTCGAACAGCTTTCGCCAGTCTTGTCGTCGCCAAAATCATGTTCCTTTAAGCCTTCCGCATTATTTGTGTATCCAGCCTTACAAGGAGAACTTTCTGAAGGTTTATAGACTTTCGCATTACTAAAAACAGGAAAAGATTGTTTCTCACCATCATTATCAATATTCTGTCCCCAGACCTGTTCTGTCTGCCCATCCTGCAAAAGGTATGCAACCTCGCCGGATGCAAACTGTGCAACGGTTTTTCCTTCTGCCTTCCCTGTGTCATCTGCGTTGCCAATGCCACCCAAATTCGTGCCTTCCGCTTTCAGATAATAGCAATTGGTTATCGTAATATCTGATATTTCGCCGCACACGCCTCCGACAGACATTTCTCCACTTACACTACCTGTGTTATAGCTGTCAGTTATCGTACCACGGATACCAACTCCACACACGCCTCCGACATCACCATTTCCACTTACACCACCTGTGTTATAGCTGCCAGTTATCGTACCATCTACACCGAATGCGCACACGCCTCCGACATAATATTCTCCGAAAAAATAAGAATCAACGACACCGACATTCCGAATTGTTGCCTCACATATATTGGCAAACAAGCCAACATAATCTTTTGTGCTATCATTGAAAAAGAGTCCGCTGATGGTCTGTCCATTTCCATCAAAAGTCCCCTGATACGCGCTACCATTTGCTCCAATCGGTGTCCATGAAATGAAGTTCTCGCCGTTTGTTACTTCATTGGTCGGATTGCCAGATTCATCTTTTTTATAGGTAATATTTTTAAGCAGATTATCATTTACCGTAATATCATTCATCAGCTTCGCACAGGCTGAATTATTTTGAGTACCGTCTGTAAGAGTTCCGTTTACAAGTCCGGCGAACCAGTATAGTTCTGCCGCCGAAGTAATCTGATACGGGTTCTCTACTGAGCCATCACCTTCGCTTGGTTGTGTTGGTGTGATGGTGGTTGCTTCCAAAAGCTGCGCTCCGCCCAGTTCCACATTTACTTTCAGTGCTGCTGCGTCCTCTGCGAGTTCATAGCCCTCCGGCAGATTCGCAGTAAAAGTATAGTTACCGCTGTACGCACCTTCCTCCGGGTAGTTTTCACATACCCAGCCTTCCAGAGTCACGGTTTCTTCTGCTCCATCCGTTTCTTCCGATTCATCTGTTGCTTCTGTATCCTCTGTTTCGGTAACAGACGCAGATGTTGTAATCGTGGCTGTGATAGAGATAGGAAGAAATGATACGATGTCATCAAAGGATACGATATGATCTTTGGATGCACCGGGAAGTGCCAGCACATTTTCCTCCAAGTCCAACATTTCCTCTTCATCATTCCATGTCCATGAGGTAATACGCTTTGCTGTCTCGGTTATTTCTTCTGATTTCTCCTCTGAGGTTTCAGTTTCTTCCGATGTAGTCTGCTCAGGGCTATCTCCTGTCACCGTTGTATCGTCCTGACTTTCATCCTCCTGCTTCTCGTCCTCAGAATCGGAAGATGTCGTGATGGTATAGCAGCTATCGTCATGGGTGTGTTCTTCCTTTTCACAGATCAGCTTATCTTCATAGCAGCTATCGTCATGCTCATGTTCCTCTGCTTCCTCAGTGCAAATCAGTACACTTTCGTAACAGCTATCGTCATGGGTATGCTCCTCTTTTTCACAGGTCAGCACTTTTTCTTCCTCTGCTGCATTCACCGTAAGAGCAGATAAGTCCACGCTGCTGCCAACAAGGGCTGCCGTAAGCAACAATACTGCGATTCGCTTTCCTCTTTCTTTCCATTTTTTCATAATGCCATTCCTCCTGTCCGAATTATGGTGCAGTGACACATCCTGTCCCCATAAAGATATTCTCTTATTTTCCAGTCATATTCAGATAGATAATATGAACAAAATCTATCATGAATTTCTATTTATCATTCTATACACTAACTCAGTTTTATTGTACTAAAAAAAGGCTGTTTCTTCAAGAATTTTTATTTGAAATTCAAATATATCTTTTTATAAACAAAAGAGCTTCCCTTGATTATCCTTGAAAGAGCACGATGCTCCATCCTTCTAATCTTAGAAAGCTCCTGATTTTTTTGTATATGAAACTTTAACCATCCCATAATGGCTGACTGAAAAAGAGTACAATAATTTTTTACTTTTATTGCAGCCTCTGAATATATCCTTCACTTACCATCCGCCTTAACGGTTTTGCTCCATACAGCAGACCTGATTCCTGATTTTCTTCTTCATCTTCCTCGGACAGTTCTACATAAGCACATCCTGCTTGTTTTCTTGCGTTATTTAATGCCTGATAGAATACTTCTTCATCCGTGATGTTGAAATATCCATGTCCGGAACCATGCGGAAAATACTTCTCTACCACAGACTGGAGCTCTCCATAGAACTTGTCATAGTCCCTGTTGTTCATAAGCTCAGTTCCATTCTCTGCATCAGCGTTCTTATAAGAACTACGCATTCTTTTTGTCGTTCTTTCAGTATCTATGCTGTCTACGCATTCCTTCACACGCATACTTGATTCTTCTATTGTCGTGGCGGACGGGCGGATGATATTCAGATAATCATCTATACATGACTCGGCAAGCTTGATTTCTTCAGGACTTATCTGTCCGTCCTCCTTTGCTTCCTCTATCTGCGTAATCAGTTCGTCCATACCATCTATGTATACGTTATCCGATGCTTTTTCCAGAGAGTAGCTTACCATCTGTGCTGCCGCCTTAAATTCTGTATCCATATCCTCAATCTCGGAATCCAGCTCCTGAAGCTCGTCAATGTACAGGTCTTGAAGTTCTTCTACCATTCCCTTTGCCTGCTCGATTCGTTTTGCACCATAGGCAACCATTTCTGACAGTTCCACTGGATCTTCCGGAAATTCCATATATGGATATGGCGTTGCCTCTATCCTCTCGTATTCCGGTGTCTGTCCCAATGACAGCATATCTATCAGGTCCTTGATCTGATTGATGGTCAGTTCCTCCAACAGAATGATTGGCTTTTCAATCAGTTTGTTCATATCCACTTCTTCTTTTACGGATATCTGTTTTCCAATAACGGTAAGCTCCATATTGACTTTTACAAATATCTGGCTTCCATTTACGATTATGCCAAGAAGTGCCTTGCTGATATAGAATACATTAAGCACACCCTGAATCACTTTGTTAATTGTGTTAAGGAAACCGCTACCCAGTTTGTTTGCAAGCGACAGTACCTTATTGGCTGCATCAAGAGCTGCCTCTGCCGTTTTCATCGCAAGATATATGCCGCCAATGGCAACCTCATAGCCTACGATTTTGGCTGTTTCCTTAGCCATCTTCGCCCACTGATACCATTTTGCTTTCCTAATTACCCTCCTGCACTCTTCGATTTTACTTTTGTATGAGTTTATCTCATTTTGCAGGGAGGATACTTTGTTCTTTGCATCATTGATTTTTTTCTGTGCATCATGTATCTTTTTGTCATATTTGGTTACTGCTTCATCCAGCAGGTACGTCAGTTGTTTCAGGTTATTCTGTAATCCTGTGCTGTCGAGAGAGACTTCAAATTCAAAGAACAGATTTTTCATTTTCTGATAATCTGCATTCAGATACAATGAAGCCCGAAACAGGTTGAAATAGCTTGTTTCAACAGCAATCCTTATGTTTTTGTTGGCAAAATATACCAGTGCATCAAAAGAAAATATTTTGCACAGTTCTATATGCCCATCTATATAAAAATTGCAGGCGTTTTTTGATACATCCATGTATAAAGTGACCGGTCTGTCTGTCACTTCATTTCTGTAAAAATCCTGTGTCAGCAGTTCCAATGTACTGTTTGATGTACTGCCAAGCACCGGGTTTATCCTGTTTTTCTCAGAACGGGAACCGCTGATAATAAGCACACTGTTATGTATTGGTGATACTTCCGCATATCCAAGAATGCCTTTATCATTTACTGACGAAAACATGACTTTGATTTTCTGTCCGAAAATCTCCAACTGTCCTGCAAAGAATACTCCCATATCAAAATTGTATCTGCCTATGGTCAGATGCTTAGATGCATAATATGCCTGCGGTGGAAAGGATAATTCTCCCTTACTGTTCAGCCAGTAATGGAACATGGTCTTTGTGTTCAGAACGTCACAGGCACTATCGCCCGGAAGTCTTGTCACACTTACATTGTCCTGACTCAGCAGATACTCCTGCTTCATTCCCGCTAATGCATTATTTACAGCCTGTATGATTTCCGCATCTGTAAGTGTCTTAAAATCAATCGTTTTACCGCCACCTGAACTATTGATGTCAAAGGCTGTGACGGTAAATATATCCAGTTCTTTTACTGACTGCGAATCAATTCCTGCAAGGTTTGATACCAGAGAGGATACCGACACTTCACTCATGGCTATGTTGATCATATCAAGCATTGGAACCGTACCATTATAGGATATGCTCAATGCTCCATACCACATAAGATTGCGGATATTTATCTGTGACATTGCCCCGATATTGATACCGGATTTGCCAAAGCCAAGCTCCAGCCCACAGTTGCAGATTGATATTTTTGTATTAGGTATCTGATAAACGCTTGTCGGCATGGTACTTGCCGATATTGATACATTTGTAAGTGTGAATTCTGCATTCACATAAAATTTTAATCCCGGAAAGCAGCTTAGTCCGATAGCTCCCGCCATCTGGAATTTCACATTATTGCTGCCAAACTGTGTATAGATTACTATGTTCTGACAGCTTAACAGTGCATTTTCAATATCCGGCACAAGCAGTGCACAGCTTACCTGTTTTCCACCCAGCCCCACGAATATATCCATCTGGTTTATTCCGAAGATTGTTCTCATGGCATCTGTAAATGGATATTTTGCCACTTCATCAAATCGAAAGGCTGTGCTTAATAGAAGGCTTCCTTCTATTATGGGCGGAACTTCCGGCAGGTACGAATATGCTTTGTACAATTCGCTACAGTTTATGTTCGTATTACGGTAAAGGAAGGTGAAGCTGTGTATTCCAAACACATACATCACTTTCTTTACTACCTGTGCCAGCGAATCGTTTTCCCCATTGATAATTTCCTGCGGAAGAAGGGCAAAGGCAACCAGTTTTCCCTGTTTTCCATCATAAGCCAAAAATTTTAGTGCTTCTGTACGCACCTCCAGCATGGTCTGCTGATTGCTATGTGCAAACAGGGCTTTTACCTCAAAATCGTTCAGCAGTTCCACGTAATCCCCTACTTTTTCTTTCGTAACGCTGCCAAACAGTTTTAGAAGTTCTTTCAGGCTGTCTTTGGTTATTTCCACTTCCGCAGAAAACAACAGCTCATCTTCGATGCAACCTGCCAAAAGAGTGGTTTTGACACCGCATAATTCACCTTCCATATTCAAGGAACTGTTCATATATTCTTTTGACATCAAAACCACCTCGCTTCTTAGATTTCTTTTAACAAATCTTCCGGTTTGTAAAGATTCATCTGGCTGATAATCTTACTTCTCTCTGTGTTCCAGACTGCTACACCGACTCTCTGAATATTGAAAATCTTGAGGCTTTCCGGGAGTGCTTTTGAAGTATCAATTTCAAGCTGGAATGCGTATTCTGTATTGTTTACCGGTGCCGCATTTTCCCCTGTACTGTTCGTACTGTCCACAACCGAATAAAAATATGCCATTTTTAATACAACTTTGATATCTTTAAAGCTTAACCCCAACGATTCAATACAATCAGTTAATTCCTTAACCTGTAATTTTGCTGTATCATCCAAGCCAATCAGATAACAAATATCGTTTATCATGTCATTAATGGTAATTCCTCTGGCATCTGCCTGATCTGTAGGCATCAGCAGATAATATTCCTTATCATTTGACTTGTAGTACTCTGCCACAAGCTTTGTTCCAAGAAGTTCAAAGTCTACTTTAATCAAAGCCTGCATAATGTCTGGTTGCTTTACTACTACCGTTGGGGTAACATCTGCGCTGGTTGGTGTTACAACTTTTGTGTCTGCCATAATTTTGTCCTCCTTTTTATTTCATAAAATTGTTTAACTTTATTGCCAAAACCGCCTGTTCTAATTTCATATAAGTACGTATAGTGCCTGCCTTATTGTGACGACTACACAATGAAACCAGATAAAAATTATTAGGGTCAATTTGTCCGCCAACCATTTCATATACATGTGCACCTGCTGGGTATACAGAATGTGCACATGGAATAGCAATTTCATCACCATTTTCATCACGTTCATATATATAGTTATCTACTGAGCATCCACCTACAAGACCATTTTCTAATCCTATTTTCTGATACGCAGCTCTCATAAAATCTATCCAACTATTATAACCATGTTTTGGATCTTTACTTGTACCTTGCATATTCACTATCTCAGTTCCAGCTTGCATCAACTTAAATCCTCCTAATGTCGATGAAACATTTGTAATAATACAACTTGAAGGATATTCTTTATCTGGATTCCATACTTCTAAAAACTCTGCTGGTTTATCCTTTTCTTTCCGTTGATATACCATTTTCAAGTTGTTACCCAACTCTTTAGGTAATCCTAACTTCTTCCATTCTTCTGTTTCTGGCAACTCCAAAAAAATTGCTCCGTCGTTCTTCTTTCCCATAAAAAATACCTCCTTTTAATGATTAGATGATTGTAACTATTACAAATTCATTCTTTGCACTTTTATATTAACATCACGCAAGGTTTCTGCTTGCGTTGCAAACAGAAACCTTGCGTGATAACATCTCGCAAGGTTTCTGTCAATATATTCTTCATTATTTTTTTAATAAAAAATCTCCTTGAATCGAACTTCTGTCCAATCCAAATGCAAATAAAAACCAACACCACGTTTCTAAAAAGTCACAAACTTCGATAATAATTCTTTCTTTAATTGATAGTTTATCCATGGAACTCGAAGGAATCGGTAAAAACTCTTGAAATTGAAAATTATATTCACCCTCAATATTCTCCATCCTTTTCATACACTAAAAAAGGACGCAGAATCTCTCCCACGTCCTCGCATTTATCTGGCTTTATCTTCTCTTACCTTCGGTGCTTCCTTATGTGCTGCTTCCTGCTTCACCTCATCCACACCTCTTGCCTCAAATGCATCTGCATTATACTGATACTCCTGTGTCTCAGCGACCATTGGGGAGTATACAACCTCTGCTTCTACTCGCTCAGCTTCTGCCCTCTCCGGCTCTGTCTGTTCCTTTGTTTTCGCATTCTCCATATGCTTTTCCTTATCAAGCTGCACATTCATAGCCAGATTATCGAGCTTATCAATAGATGCATCCAGATGAAGCTCCATTGATACAAACATCTTTTTCACTGCTTTCATAGGTGCAAGCACCGCCTTTGTAATGGGATGTTTCTGCTCTTTCTGTGAATAATCCACCTCTGGCTTGTCTGCAAAAGTACGAAATGCATTGGCTGCTGTCTGACCAGCTTCTCGAAATCCTTTTGCAAGAAGTGCTGTCTTTGCTATATCCTTATCCGTTGTCTTGATTGCACCTCTTACATTCTCTCTGATATCAAGAAGTCTTTTCTTAATTCCTAAGAACTCAGACACTCTGTATAATGCAGATCTTCCCTTTTCTTTTGCCTCATCGACTATGCTCTTAGCTGTAGATTTGACCTGTGCTTTCACTTCAGATACCTGTGACTTTATCTGCTCACATCTGGCATTAAGTCGCTCCTGTGCTT
>ERZ780100.742-NODE-742-length-13626-cov-4.795078_pt1 | contig 13626 bp, 10 predicted proteins | sample MGYA00511573_ERZ780100 | MGnify/ENA primary metagenome ERZ780100 (study PRJEB29588, sample SAMEA2161876) | human gut metagenome | biome: human gut; feature: human-associated habitat; material: faeces | place: Denmark | collected 2008/2010 ...
CTTTTTAGACTACAGAAAATCTATGCGTAATACACAGGGTTTTCCCCCTGACCCTCGAAATAGCGTTTGATGAACGCCTTGAAGTCCATGGTGAAGTAGTCGTGGACATATTCCAACGCCTTTTTCTCGTCGGCGACCATCATATTCGCATATTTGCCGACAATATGGATCTGCTGGATGCGCTGCCGGTAGAAGTCGTCAAGATTCTTGTAATCCTCTTTCTTATAGCGGCTTCTGTTGTCGAAATTAAGGCGCTCAAGTTCAATCTTGTTGTACAGCACCATGAATCCGCCTTCGATGCTGACTATACCGGTCTTCGCCAAAAACAGCAAGGCTTCTTCAATATCCTCAATGCCGGCCTGTCCGGTCTGGAAAAGGATGCTGGAATTATATCCCTCGACAAGTTCGGCCAATGAGAAATTCACACTGATGTCATGACCTTCTTCCTGAGATTGGGACTTGAACCTGTACAAGATATATCGCGTGACATCCAGTTTCCTCTCTGCTTTCAGAGCCAGCTTTTCATGCGGCATCCTGATGCGGATTTCGATATGTTCTTCTGAAAGAGAAGTCTTTTCCATGTAGTTCCGGATAATCCAGAAATACAATATCGTGCGGATATCTTTTACAGTAGAACTTGATATGCCTTCAGCCAATGCCTTCTCGTTCAGCTCCTTGATACTGAATTTATATTCATTGTCGGACAAGGCGCCAATGATGCATTTCTCCAGTTTTCCGTAAAAATCAAGTTTCCTGACCTGGCTTGTCCGGAGGTACGCATACATGTCATTGTCCTTCGCGAGAATGCCGCTCATCCGCATTTTCTCGACAACGTTTATGACCTTTCTGATTTCTATGCCGAGCATATCGGAGAGGTAGTCGACGCGCGATTCGGCCTCCGCGGTACCGGCCTTCGAGCGGCTCCGTTCCGATATCAATGACTTGATGATGCGTCGTGCATTGACCTTGTCTTCCTCGGTAAAATCATTGCAGCCGTCGATTAATTCAGCCGCTTCATCCATTGTCCGCGGTACGATGCTGGTAGCGTAGATTCTCGGGCTGTTCATTCCGCGGCGGATGAACCCGGCATTTTCCAGGGCGGCTATCGCGCTTTTTACCTTGGTTTCGACGTCGCGGATTTCATCCCAACCTGCTTTCCGTGCGATTTCAAGCGCGGAAATATTGATGGTGCTATACCTGGACGTCAGGTTTTTTATTGCACGCCACACCTGATTTATCTCGCTGAATGTCAGTTTTGTTTGGTTGAGCAATGTAAAGTGGCGGTTCAGGTCGTCGTCATTGTAAAGGACGTAGCAGTCAGCATTGGAATTTACATCTCGCCCCGCCCTGCCTGCTTCCTGTATATAGTTTTCCAGGGAATCCGATATTTCATAGTGGACCACGAGGCTGACGTCGCTCTTGTCCACGCCCATTCCGAAAGCAGACGTGGCGACGATAATGCGCACCCGGTTGTTCATGAAATCATCCTGCGCCTGGACTTTCTCCTCAATCTCCATCTGACCATGGAATGCCTTGGCCTCCAAACCGTCCTGCGTCAGACGCTTGGCGATTTCTTCCGCTTTCCTGGTCCTTGTGACATAGACGATTGACGGGCCCCGGCTATCATACAGAAGGCTTCGCAATGTGGGATATTTTTCGTTGTTGCTGCGATACAGTACCGAATAATGAAGGTTGGTCCTTGCTGCGTCCGTCGTATAAAGTTTCAGCTCCAGATTCAGCCTGTCCCGAAAATAATCCGTTATGTCGCTGACTACCTTGGGCTTGGCAGTAGCCGTGAAGCAAGATACCGGAATCGGCGAAGACTGTCCTTTTTTCTTCTGCAGCTGGCGTATGAAATCAGCGATATGCATGTATTCTATGCGGAAATCCTGTCCCCAAGCTGAAAAACAATGCGCTTCGTCGATGACTATGCGGACAATAGTCCTTCCCAGCAGGACCTTCTCTATCGTCTTGGACCTCAAAGACTCAGGGGCGATATACAAAAGTGATGCTTCACCTGAAACTATTCTGTCAAGCGTATTTTTCCGTTCTATCGGAGACAGCAGGCCATTGATATAGACGGCATCGGCAATGCCTTTCTTTTCCAGATTCTCCACCTGGTCTTTCATGAGTGACTGCAGCGGCGAAATGACGACTGTCAGACCGCGCACCGACTCCCCCGCCATCAGCGCAGGAATCTGGAATGTCAATGATTTTCCGCCTCCCGTGGGAAAGATTGCCAAAATGGATTGCCCCTCCAATGCAGCATTTACGGCATTTTCCTGCAAGGGCTCGCCACCGAATTTCCGGAAATGGTCATACCCGAACCAGCGTTTCAATGCTTTTTCAGGATTTCTTTTACTCGTGCAATAATGACATCTGCCGCAATTGCATTCCCGCAACTGTCTTGTAATGCGCTCTGTATCAGGATAATTCTTCAGCACCCACGGAGCAGTTATTGAATTTCTGTCGTCAGTGGAAACCAGCGCGACCGCATAAGCGGATGCGACAGCATTGGCCCGAATCGCTCCGGAAACATCCGCATTGTCACAAATCAGGCCGGTCAGGGCCTCTTTCACATTGTCCGAAACGGATTTCCGAAGGAAAAACGGACGCCGTTCAGGCGCGTACCCGAGCGCTTCGAAGAAGCCGGTGAAATGGACGTCGGCGCGCGTGAGTTCGTAGTATATTTGTTGCAGCGGCCGGGCAATGTTCTTGAACGCATTGACCTCATCCTCAAACAGTTCCTTGGCTTTTACGGAATCATTGAGAGGATTGTTGAGCTCGTCGGAGAGGAGTTTGTCATCCTTCAGCAGTTTGTGGTACGGCTTTCTCGGAAACAGCAGCGGCGACAGATATAGCGTGTCGATCAGCTTGAAATCCTTGTCCAGAAAGGGTTTCAGGTATTGATAATCGTGTTCGACGATGTTATGGCCGCACAGGAAGTCCGCATCGCTGATGAATTTCACGAATTCCGCAATGCGCGATGTATGGAACTTTTTTCCGGCCATTACGGCTCCGGCATCCATAATTTTGCCTTTCCCGTCAATTTCCAGATCGACAAATGCTATATTGTTCATTGGTTATTGTCTTGCTAATGAGACAAAATTAACAAATAATTCAATTTTCGCAAGTTATCTAAATAATCGAGGTCCGAAAAAATTCAAAGGTTGTCATCCCCACGCACTTCTATTACGTTACCCTCACCCTAAATCCCTCCCCTCGGGGAAGGGACTTACCCTCGCCCTCACGGGCTCTAATCACCACATTTTTCTTTTTTGCGACTCGAGCGATTGATTATGCGGGTAGCGGCGATCAAAATGAAGGTCAATGCTTCTGATACGGGGAGGGCGAGCCAGATTCCCGGGGTGCCGGCGACGTGGGGCATGATGAGGAACGACGGCACGAGGAAGACAAGCCCGCGGGCCAATGAGTAAATAGTTGCAGGCCAGACACGTTCCACGCTCTGGAAATATCCGATTACGGTAACATTGACAATATAAAATACGAATCCTGTCGCCATCAGAGGAATGCCGGCGGATGCGATCCGGTAGCCGGCAGTGTCGGTGCTGAGGAACAGCGCCGCGACGTATTTCACGCCGAATGCGAGTGCGGACGACAGCAGGATTCCGGCCCCTGCAGCGGTGAGCAATGCGACTTTACGGGCTTCCACTACCCTGCCTCGCTTTCCTGCGCCGTGGTTGAAACTGATTATCGGCTGCGCAGATTGCGAAATGGCATTGCCGGTCATGAAAATGAATGGCATGATGTAGCAGGCGATGGAAAACGCCGCCACGCCGTCTTCGCCCAAGTACCTCATGAACACGTAGTTGCCGACGAACATCAGCACCGATATGCTGCATTCTCCGAGAAATGCGGAAAAGCCGAGACGGAACTGGTAGCCGATATTTCTGGCGAAGAGGCAGAGGCTTTTAAGCGACCACTTCAGCCGGTACAATTTCATTGACCTGGACAGGAAAAGTATGTAGAAAATGACCATGCCGGCGCCGAACCATAGAGCTAAGAATGTAGCGAATGAGACGCCTGCAAGCCCTTTGTCGAGGACGAAGAGAAAAATGTAGTCCAGGACGATGTTCAGAATCGCCGGTATCGAGGATGTGAACATGGCGTAGGTCGGCGAGCCGTCAAGACGGATGATAAGAAGTCCCACCGACTGGATGAACATTGCACAGAATGCCAATGACAGCCAGCGCTGATAGTCAAGCACATGCGGCAGGAGCCGGTCTGAGGAACCGAGCAGGTACGCGGTCTGCGTGCTATAGCATTGTACAAGAATGGTTATGGTCAATGTCAATGCCGTTCCGAATATGATGGTCTGGGTCATATTGATTCTGGCTGCCTTCTCATTGTCCCGGGACAGATGTATGGACGATACGACCGAGCAGCCGATGCCGAGCATCAGCCCGATGGCGGTCATAAGGAGCCAGAACGGCGAGAAAATGTTTACGGCTGCCAATGCGTCACTTCCGACGCCGTGTCCGATGAAAACCCCGTCAATTATCGTCATCAAGGAGATGCAGAGCATGCCCAAAAGTGTAGGCATAAGCATCTTGCCGAACAGCTTCGGAATGTTGTCCGAGCCGAAATCAATCGCGTCTCTTTGCATATGTCTCAGTTCCAAAAGTCGCAAAGATAAGAAATTACTGGGAGTTTTTATGTAACTTTGCAAGTTCAAAAAGCGATTTGACATGCGTGAACTTGGTATTTTTACGGACGGCACCATATGTGCGCCTGCCACGATTCCCGGCACCGGCGCAATTTCCATAATCAGAGTCAGCGGCGAAGATTCATTGGCAATCGCCGACAAGGTCATTGACGTAAAAGGTGAATCCTTGTCGGAGACCGAAGGCTACAGGCTCCGCTACGGGACGATTTTCGAGGACGACGGAAGTGTGCTGGACAATGTGATAGTCAGCGTGTTCCGCGCGCCGCACTCATATACCGGCGAGAATTCCGTGGAGATTTCCTGCCACGCTTCCAGGTTCATCGTCAATGCGGTTCTCGAGCTTCTTGTCAATGCAGGCGCACGCATTGCCGCTCCTGGCGAGTTCACGCGCCGAGCTTTCGTCAACGGCAAGATGGATCTGGCCCAGGCCGAGGCTGTCGCCGATGTCATTGCCTCCCAAAGCGCCGCAGCCCATCGTGTCGCAATGAATCAGCTGAAAGGCGGTTTTTCGTCGGAGCTGAAAACCCTAAGGGAAAAGCTTCTGACAATGACTTCCCTACTGGAACTTGAGCTGGATTTCAGCGAGGAGGATGTGGAGTTCGCAAGTCGCTCAGAATTAGGGGCATTGGTAGAAGAGACATTGACCCATATAGTCCGCCTGACGGATTCTTTCAGCCGCGGCAATGCCATCAAGAACGGCGTTCCGGTGGCGATTGTAGGCGCGACGAATACCGGCAAGAGCACCTTGCTGAATGCGCTTCTGGGCGAGGAAAGGGCAATCGTTTCCGATATAGCCGGCACGACCCGCGACACAATCGAGGAGACGCTCAATCTAGGCGGCGTGATGTTCCGATTCATTGATACCGCCGGCATACGAGAGACGGACGAATTGGTCGAAAAAATCGGCATCGAGCGCACATTCCGTAAATTGAATGAGGCGTCTATTGTACTGGGAATGACTGATTTATCTCGCGGAGAAGATACTGTTTTGTCAGATGCTGAGTATATCTGGGACAAAGTCAATGCTTGTGGGACAGGGCGTGAGTTTTTGCTGTTGGTCAACAAGTGCGATGTCGACGGCATTGAGTCTGTGAAGGCTGGTTTTGCAGGGGTTGGTTCTAGGGCCGGTTTTGCTGGGACTGGTTCTGGGGCGGGTTATGTCGAGACTGGTTCCGAGGCTGGTTGTGCCGGCAAGGCCGGAAAAATGGCAAGAATTGAAGCCGCCTTGCGCGAGAAAGGCATCGTCACCAAGATGATTCCCATATCTGCCAAAACGGGTTCCGGCCTCCCGGAATTGACCGAAGCCCTTGCAGAAATCGGCCGCCGCATCACAGGTGACACCGACGAAACCCTGGTGACGAATATCCGCCATTATGAGGCGCTGTCGCGTGCCGCAACGGCTCTCGGGCGTGTCCGCGACGGACTGAAAGTGGCGACGCTGCCGCCCGATCTGATCGCGCAGGACCTCCGCGAGGCGCTGTATCATCTCGGCGAGATCGTCGGGGAGATAAGCACGGATGAAGTTTTGGGGAATATATTTCGGAAGTTTTGCATCGGCAAATGATACAAAGAAAAGAAAAGCATAAAAAGAGAAAATATAAATCCGTAAAGTGCGAAAAATCAATGATTTTATGAGAATTTATATTTTCTCTTTCTCTCCGTATTTTCTGCCTGTTTTCATATTTTTTTTGTATTTTTGTCCCCAGATTGTCCCCCGAAAGGGATGCGAGGGACAAAAATCTGTCCCCCGAAGACAATGAATCACATCTCTCATTAAAATAGGAACAGGCTATGACTAAGAAAACAACAATCCAGAAAGAACCCGTAAAACTACGGGAAAAGAAGTTGGCAAACGGTAACGTGAGCTTGTATCTCGACATCTACAGAAATGGGAAACGTCAGAAAGAGTATTTGAAACTTTATCTGATCGATGCCACTACTCCACTGGAGCGTGAGCAGAACAGACAGACATTGGCAACCGCTCAGGCTATAAAATCCAAACGCCTCATTGAAATGCAGAACGGAGAGTATTCTTTCACTCGCCAATTCAAAGAAGATACTCCTTTTTTGGAATACTATCGGAAGATGGTTGAAGAAAGACACAAGAATCCTGAATCTGACGGAAACTGGGGTAACTGGAGAAGCTGCTTGCGTTATCTCGAAATCTATTGTGATGAGAAAACCACATTCAAAGATATTACTCCAGAGTTTATAAACGGCTTCAAGGATTTCTTGAACAATGTGGAAAAAGACACTCACAAGCGTACCGGTCCACGTAGGGAAAGGGATGTGTTTCAAGGATTGTCCCAAAACTCAAAAGTCTCTTATTTCAATAAGCTCCGCGCCTGTATCAACCAGGCTTACGATGAAAGAATCATACCTGTAAATCCTTTGCGTGGAATCGAGGGATTCAAAGCCGCAGAAGTAAAGCGTGACTATCTGACCTTGGAAGAGGTAAAACAGTTGGCTGCTACTCCTTGCCGCTATCCTATTCTAAAAAGAGCTTTCCTCTTTTCATGCCTGACCGGACTTCGTAAAAGCGATATTCAGAAACTCACATGGAGCGAAGTTCAAAAATTTGGAGATTACACGAGAATCGTCTTCAAACAAAAGAAGACTGGCGGACAAGAGTATCTTGACATTTCCTCACAGGCAGAAAAATACCTCGGTGAAAGAGGCAACCCGGAAGATCCCGTATTTACAGGATTTACATACGGAGCTTGGACTTCATTGGAATTACAGCGTTGGAGCATGGCTGCCAATATCAATAAGAATCTGACCTTCCACTGCGGACGTCATACCTTCGCTGTGCTTATGCTTGACTTGGGAGCGGACATCTACACTGTATCAAAACTATTAGGGCATAAAGAACTGGCGACCACACAAATTTATGCAAAGGTGCTTGACAAAAATAAGCAGAATGCCGTATCATTGATTCCAGACATTGATTAAATCCCGTGTTTATGACAAGGCAAGAAACCGTTATAAAGATAACGAAGATTACCCGAATCGTCGGTGAAATGAAAGGTCAATTGGATTTGGATGATGAAATCGAATTTGAAGCACTTGACTCTTCGTGGATGAATATCGGGAAATGGGCGAAAGAGATTTGTCTATATATGGAACAAGCCCCCTCTCCTCTTTTGGCAAACCTTATAACAAATAACGAATTTACCGTCCCGGTCGTAAACTATGTACAAAGTCACAGACAGGAAATTGATTCTGCATACGTCAAGATAATTGACTGTTATGCGAACAATATGCAAGCGTTGCTGTCACTTTGCGAAAGGCAAGAAGAAGAGGTGAAAGGCGAATATAAAGATTTGATTGAGCCTTTAGCCAATGAACAGGTGACTACATTATTACAAAGAGCCATACGCGCAGGTCTTTTGGATGAACACTATCAGCCGATGCCGCAAACGAAGCCGCTGCAACTGAAAGTGATAGCCTATGCTGTATCTACCATCTGCAAACTTCCCAGCACCTACATCCTTTTTGAAAAGCAATGGAAAAGGGAAAATGGAAAGCGATTCAGCACTTGGCGTGTTCCGAGATACAATACGGGACTTTACGAAACGACCAAAGCCCTCTACCCGGAAGTTGACTTTACTGAATTTGAGCCAACGCATCAGACAGAGACATTCTACACACCACAGAGTGAAAAAGATATAGCAGTGCTGTATCGAGATTTAGTGAAATACGGATACATCGCACCTGACACTGGCTTGAAAACATTTGTCGGCATTTTCAATAAAAAGACATTCAGCAAGCCGGTAGAATGGATTAAAACGCAACGGCAGTTGTCCTTTTTCGTATATCAGGCATTTTACAAATTCAACAAGAAGGATTTGTGGGTAAAAGGAGAATGTTGTTTCAGCATAAACGGACACACTCCGCACAAAGCTTGTTTTGTATCAGGTTACAGTTGGATTAAGCGAGCCGGATGGTTGGATAGGTATGATGTTAGATTAAAGGCTATCTGTGATAAGTTCAAACACATTGAAAATACGTTCAATGAAGAAACTTCTGATGAACGGCTTATTCATACGAGCAAAGTTGTATTTTACAGTCCCAATAGCGAAGATGAGATACATTCCATGTTCTCCGCCCTACTTGACGGTGGATATATCTCCTCCGACACCACATTTGCCGCATTCAAAGGTATTTTCGATGAAACGGTATTTGAACATCCTATAGTATGGATGAAAACACAGACTTCACTTATGTACTTTGTACATTTGGCCTTTAAGCAACACAATCCCTATGATGTATGGGTAAAGTGCGTAAACTGTTTCCGCTTGCAACGTGATAAAGTACCTAACAGAGAAAGTATGGATAGTAATTTTCGTTTTATAGTCAAAAAAGGATTGATTGACACATACGATATTCAACTAAAAACCATTGCAGATAACTATCTTAGCACTCAAAACAAAAACGCCATCAACGCAAAGGTGGCAAACAACAATACTTAAAATAATGTTTTATGTCAAAGAAATTATCTTTGCACCTCTCTCTTTTTGAAAAGAGCGATGCGAGGTTTCCAATGGACTCCTGCGCAGACCGGTAAAGAAGGGCTATTCCGGTTGGTTGAGCAAGCCCAAAGGTCTTACAAAGACGAAGTCACCACACGGCAAAAAAGTTACAGGCGATACGTGCTTGACTTTACCCATTCACATCGGTTTCACGATGCGAATGATGCCTGGAGCAAGAATGAACATCTAAAGAATTACCACACGGTAATAGAGCTTCTGGGGAAGCATGAAATTTTGATTCGCAAACATTTCGACCATAACCTATTGGACGAAAATGGGATCATAAAACTTCTGAACGAATTTTACGCCATTGATCTGTCGGAATCCACTACCGAGTCCGACAACAGCAGTCCGGGGAATCCTATTCAGACCAATCAGAATACCAACATCAAACCTTTACTTGACAGACATACTCTGGACCTCATTGTGCAGCTTGCCAATGAGGTCTGTTTGTTTAAGGAAGTTTTGGATGCAGACAATGTTGCCATTTGTTATGCGGCAGACACATTGCAGACTGTGACTTCAAGAAACAACAGCAAATTGGTTTTATTGTTGGACAAACTGGCTTCACACGATGTGATAACCTATAACTGGCAATCGGTAATTGCCCAAAAACATCTTGTCATCAGTTCTTCAAGGAAGAAATTACTGACCCAACACGATATGTCATCAACCCTCAATCGGATAAAAGACACCACTCCCAACGCCATAGATAAGCAGTTTTTGGCAATCATAGACAAGTATATCACTCTAATCAAAAACAGAGAAGTATAACAAAGGAATAACAAATTGTTGAGAGTTGTATTGAGAATTGTGTTGATACTCAACAATCTCAACATAATCAAGCGAATATACTCATCTACCTTTGCCCTCCGTAATCGATTACTCACGGAGGGCATACCTCCCATTGTCAAATTTAACAGCATCAATCAATGAGACATCGAAGAACGACAAATGAAAATAAGATGCTCTCCAAAATGGAGAACATGATTTCGATGATGGCAACGGAGAAACCTTTTGAACGGCTCCAATCGTTAGAACAAAAGATCAACGAAGTGGATAAAATCCAGACCATCGAGAATTACATTGCACAGTTGAAAGAGCGTATTTGGGCAGTCAAGGAAGTGCTGACTACCGCTGAAGCTTCTGCTTATCTCGGTTTGTCCGAGAGTTATATCTACAAACTCACTTCTCTCAAGCAAATACCACACTACAAGCCAAACGGCAAATTGGTGTATTTCAACAGAAAGGAACTTTGCGAATGGGCAATGAGAAATCAAGTACAAACAATAGGGCAACCTGCTGCTATAACAAGAGAAGAATTATGAATAGAAAAGAAATAGACTTACTACTCTCCCGTATCGAAGGATTGAAATCATTCCTCGAAAACAACTCCTTGGAAAATTTTAAGAAGAGAATGTTGAATGTTGAAAATTACCTGAAACGATTCGGTTCTTTGGCCGAACTGCTATCCCATCTTGAAAATGTGGAAAAGATAGCTTATGCCGCAAAAGAGTTTCTCAATATAGACGAGGTAGCCGCCTATCTACAAGTGTCCAAAGGCTATGTCTATAAGTTAACCATGCAGAAAGAACTTACCGTGTATAAGCCGAATGGAAAAAACATATTCATTCTCAGGGATGACCTGAACCGATGGATAAAGCGCAACCCCTGTTTCTCCAATACAGAAATAGAAAGGCAAGCCAATATCATCGCTTACACATTGGGACAAAAAAGTAAGAACAAACCAACAAAAGGAGGAAAAAAATAATGCAACCTGATATGATACAACCCAACAATTATCGGATAGACGAAGCCGAATATAAGTCTTTATTGAAATATATACGGCTGAGTGTTACCGAAAAATATGAGTTTCCACAGGAAATCGTACAAATAGACGGTGTTACCATTGCCACAATCGGAAATTTCAGTGCTTCCACCGGCAAACCCAAAAGCAAAAAGACATTCAATGTCAGTGCTATTGTCGCATCGGCTCTTTCCGGAAAGGAGATTCTAAAGTACAAAGCAGAACTGCCATCTTGCAAGAATCGAATCCTATACATCGACACAGAACAAAGCAAGTGCCATTGCCACAAAGTGCTTCATCGAATCCTCAAACTGGCAGGATTGCCTACTGACCAGGAAAATGACAACATCCAATTCTTGGTTCTGCGAGAATACACTCCCGACCAAAGGAGAGATATTATACGATGGGCACTCCACGAAGAGCAAAACATCGGGCTCGTAATCATTGACGGCATCCGTGATTTAATCCATGACATAAACAGTCCCAGTGAATCTCTTGACATAATCAATGAACTGATGAGATGGTCAAGCTATTACGAACTGCATATCCACACCGTCTTACATCTAAACAAAGGGGATGACAATACCAGAGGGCATATCGGAACAGAACTGAACAATAAGGCCGAGACTATCCTGCAAATATCAAAAAACAATGAAAATGGAAAAATCAGCGAAGTAAGAGCCATGCACATAAGGGACAGGGAATTTACGCCTTTCGCATTTGAAATCGGAGAAGACTCTCTCCCACACCTGGTAAAAGAACATCAATTCAAAAAGAACAAAATGGACAGACTGGCTTCTTATATAGATATGACCGAGCAGCAACACCGAACCGCCTTGGAAGTAACCTTTGAAGAATGCGCGGAATATGGCTATCAATCTTTGCTTGAAGCTCTTAAAAAGGGATATGAGAGCATTGGGTATTCAAGAGGAAGAAACACATTGGTAAACTTGTGTAAGTTCCTGTTGGAAAATCATGCCATTACAAAAAACGGTCGTACCTACTCCTATAATAGTTCTTTCCATCTCTAAGCAGTATGGTTTAGTTTGTGGGTATATATAAGTAAACCATACTAAAATGAATATAAAAGAAGCGAAACAGATACGGCTCGTGGAATATCTGCGGATAATAGGACATTCTCCGGTCAATGCGCGTGGCTGCCAGTATTGGTACCTCTCCCCATTGCGAGAGGAACGTACCCCCTCGTTCAAGGTCAACGATAATTTGAACGAATGGTACGACTTTGGGCTTTCTGCCGGAGGTGACATCATAGAACTGGGAAAACACCTTTATCGTACTGGCAATGTAAGTATGGTATTGCTCCGCATCAGCGAGAATGCCATTGGCGTACCTTTTCAACAATTACAAAGCCGGAGTGTCCGTCCCTGTCCTATCGAGGAAGAAATGGAAAACGTGGAAGTAAAAGAACTGAGCCACCATGCCCTGTTGTCTTACCTCCGTTCCAGGTATATCAGTGAGAATATCGGCAGGCTTTATTGCAAGGAAATTCATTATGAGCTACGCAAAAGACACTATTTCGCCATAGCCTTTGAAAACAAGACCGGCGGTTACGAGGTGCGCAATCCTTATTATAAAGGATGTATAAAGGGGAAAGACATATCCGTCATCAGGTATAACAAGGATATAATCCAAAATCATGTCTGCGTGTTCGAGGGCTTTATGGACTTCTTGTCTTACCAAGAACTTCATAGAAAAGGAGACTATCATGTCTGCATCGACAGTCCTACCGATTTTCTTGTGATGAACTCAGTCAGTAATCTGAAAAAGTGTCTTGTGGAACTGGAACGGTACATCGCCATCCATTGCTATCTGGATAACGACCTTGCCGGGCGAAAAACAGTCGAAACCATTGCCGGACTTTGTGGCAACCGTGTAACTGACCATTCGGAATGTTATTATAACTACAAAGACCTCAATGACTATCTGAGAGGCAAAAGGCGTTAGTCTTTGTATTCCCTTTGATAGAAATATAGTATCCACGAAAGGCTCTCCGCACAGGAGGGATTTTCGTGGATATGTGTGTAAGTAAACCTGGTTATGGATTTTTCCTACTATCTATTTGGCTATAATCTCCCAATAGCCGGTCTTAGTAGAACCTACCCTCTTAATAACATTCAATTCCTGAAGCTGCTTCATTGTTTGGGCTACCCACCTTCTTGAATAACCTGTCAGATTAGCAAGGTCTGTCATGGTTACTTTGGGATTGATTTGTATTTGTTCCAAAATTTGTAGTGCAGTTTCTGGTGCAGTTTGTAGTGCAGTTTTGAGTGCACCTCGCCTTGATGCCTTCACGGAAGCATCTTTGTTGGCTATGTCGGCTATTATATTTCCGGCAGCTTCGTGGCAAGGAATCGTGATGCGGAAGAATGTGCGGTCTTCATCCGTGACAACGGTTGCACGTGGAGAGCCATTATTCTCCAACACATTTTGTATGGTCGGAATACCTGTAGAACGCCCTTCGGTCATGTCCAGTTCTTTAAGATATTCACCCAAGCGACGGTTGCGGTAACGTTTTGAGACAAGAATGGGTCAGGGGGAAAACCCTGTGTTTAGGATAACTAAAAAGTATGTACCTTTGA
>ERZ780100.746-NODE-746-length-13556-cov-5.402859_pt1 | contig 13556 bp, 10 predicted proteins | sample MGYA00511573_ERZ780100 | MGnify/ENA primary metagenome ERZ780100 (study PRJEB29588, sample SAMEA2161876) | human gut metagenome | biome: human gut; feature: human-associated habitat; material: faeces | place: Denmark | collected 2008/2010 ...
AACACGGCCGCGGAACTTCTGAGGCACTTCACTGCATGGACGAGGTTGACCTTTATATCGGTGCATTCGCCAAGTCAATGGCTTCCATCGGCGGATTCGTTGCAGGTCCTCACAAGATCATCAACTATCTCCGTGCGAACATGCGCTCGCAGATGTATGCCAAATCTCTTCCTATGCCGCTTGTTATCGGCAATACCAAACGTCTGGAAATCATCATGTCTCCTGAAGGCGATGAACTCCGCAAGAAGTGTTGGGCAATTACCCATGCTATCCAGGACGGCTTCAGGAAAGAGGGCTTCGATATCGGTGAGGCTGAGGCTTGCGTGACCCCTGTTCATATCAAGGGCGGTGTAGCCCAGGCTACCAAGATGGCCAAGGACCTCCGTGAGAACTACAAGATTTTCTGCTCGATGGTCGTCTATCCGGTCATTCCTAAGGGTATGGTGATCTTCCGTATCGTCAGCACCGCTGCACATACCATGGAAGATGTCGAATACACGCTCAAGGCATTCAAGGAAATCAAGGCCAAGCTTGATGCAGGCGCATACGATGGAGATGATATCGCTGCGATGACTGTGGAATAATAGTGAAACATATTATTGTTCAACTATGAACAAGACTTACTTTAAAGATAAAGTAATAATCATTACAGGAGCCAGCTCGGGAATCGGGTTGGCTTCTGCCAGATTATTCGGAAGCTGTGGCGCGAAGGTCGTCATGGCTGCCAGACACCTGGACAAACTGCAGGCGGAAGCGCCTTCCGTGAGTGATGATCCTGACAATGTCCTCTGCGTCAAGACCGACGTCAGCAAGGAAGAAGATTGCAAGATATTGATAAACAAAGCGGTGGAGAAATTCGGCAGGATCGATATCCTCGTGAATAATGCCGGTATTTCCATGCGTGCGATGTTCAAGGACCTGGATCTGTCGGTGATAAAATCCCTCATGGACGTAAACTTCTGGGGTACAGTGTTTTGCACCAAATATGCGCTGCCTTATCTGCTCCATTCGAAAGGGTCAGTCGTCGGCGTCATTTCTATTGCCGGCTATTCAGCCTTGCCAGCAAGGACAGGTTACTCCTCATCCAAATATGCCATCCGCGGCTTCCTGGACACGATCCGTATCGAGCATCTGAAAGATGGCCTGAATGTCCTGGTATTTGCACCAGGATATACGGCATCCAATGTCCGCAATGCAGCATTGACCGCTGACGGCTCCGCCCAGGGCGAGACACCTCTCGACGAGAGCAAGCTGATGAGTGCAGAGGAATGTGCCGAGCATCTTGCCAAGGCATTGGCCAAGCGCAAATCAGAGGTCATCCTTACCGGATTGGGAAAAGCTACTGTGCTGGCACACAGATTGTTCCCGCGGCTTACGGATAAGATGACCTATAAATTCATTGCAAGAGAAAAAGACAGTCCGTTTAAATAATTCCTAGATATGGCAAAGACCGGAATACCTCGCGACCCGAAAATTTACTTTTCGCTGTTCGTCCTGTTCGTTCTGCTTCTTCTGATGATGCCGAGAACGGGGAAATTCAATTATGACTACAAGAAAGGTTCTCCGTGGGCCTATGAAACTCTGGTCTCGCAGATTGATTTTCCTGTATTGAAAACGCAGGAACAAATCCAGTCGGAGAAAGACGCGGCAGGGTACAGCATTGTCCCTTACTATAAGTTTTCAGCCGGCGCGGCGCAGGACGTAATGCGTGAGGCTGAGGGACTTAACTATGGACAATACTCGTACATGAGGCCGAAAGTCATTGCCGTATTGTCGGAAATCTACAAGAGGGGAGTGATGGCCGACGAGGTCTCCGGAAAGGAGGAAAACATTGCCTCGGACGAAATCATTTTCGTGCAGAAGGACAAGCGTGCGACGAAGCTTCCGGCTTCGGACGTCTATACCGTGAGCGGGGCGAAAGCTGCACTCTTGTCAGAAATGTCGCGCGCGTTTCCAGACGTGTTGACGGATTCTGTAATGACGGCGTGCGGGGTTGACGACGTCATTCATCCGGACCTTTTCTACGACAAGGAAACCACCGACCTGGTCCATGCCGAAACGGTGGATTTCATATCCCCGACACAGGGCTTCGTCAATGCCGGCCAGCTGATCGTGACGAAGGGCGAGATCGTTACCGCCGAGATTGCGCAGCTGCTGGATTCGTACAAGGCTGAATATGAGGAGAGTCTGGGCTACAACGGCCCGCGTGCGTTCCTCTGGATCGGCAATGCCCTCATTTCGTTGGCACTTGTACTCATCCTGTTCCTGTCGATATTCTATACGAACCCGGACATCTTCCGCCAGACGAACAAGTACATATATCTGCTGTTCATTTTCATGTTCACGGCATTCGCGGCATTCGTCACCGACAAGGTGAACCCATCATTGCTGTACATGATACCATTCTCATTGGCAGCACTTTATCTGCTGGCGTTCTTCAGAAAGAGGGTGGTGCTGCCGGTTTATGTGGTGTCGCTTATGCCGCTGCTTATCTTCGCGCACAACGGCGTGGAACTTTTCCTGCTTTACCTCGTATCGGGCGTCGTGACCATGTATGTCTTCGATTTCTTCAACCGGAGCTGGAAACAGTTCGTGACGGCGATTATCGTGTTCGGCAGCCTTTTCCTGACCTTTGTCGGATTCAGGCTTATCAATGACGGCAATGCGTTCAGCGACCCGTGGCTCGTCCTTTACCTGTTCCTCGGTTCAATGCTTTCGGTTGCCGGATACCCGCTCATCTATCTGATGGAGAAGATTTTCGGCCTGGTTTCCAATTCCCGCCTGCAGGAATTGTGCGACCCTAACAACAAGCTGCTGAGGATATTGGCGCAGAAGGCGCCGGGAACATTCCAGCATTCGCTCCAAGTGATGAACCTCGCTGACGCAGCCGCCAGAAGCATCGAAGCCAATGTCCTCCTGGTACGCGCCGGGGCAATGTATCACGACATCGGAAAGACAGTAAACCCTCAATGCTTTGTCGAGAATGAAAGTGTGGGCGCCAAGTTCCACGACGGCCTTACCCCCAAGGAAAGTGCTGAGATGATCATACGACATGTGTCCGACGGAATGGCGCTGGCTGTCAAGTACAAGATTCCGCAGGTGGTGAGCGATTTCATCCTGACACATCACGGAACGACCTGTACGGCATTTTTCTATAACAAGTTTATCGAGGAAGGCGGAAGTCCGGAAGATGCCAAGTCATTCTATTACAATGGAAAACGTCCGTGGACAAGAGAGCAGGCGATAGTGATGATCTGCGATACGATAGAGGCCGCCTCCAGGACATTGAAAGACAATTCACCGGAAACTTTCGACAAGTTCGTCGAAAATATCGTCGCAGGTAAGATCAATGCCGGTCAGCTGGACAATTCCGAAATTTCATTCAAGGAAATCAGCCGTATCAAGTCCGTGCTCAAATCTTATCTGGGCCAGATATATCACGACAGGGTGGTTTATCCCAAGTAGGTGTTCCGCACTTGCGTAACTTGAATTATTTCATTATTTTTGCAAGCTAAACCGGAAATCGGAAAAATATAAAAAACATATCATAGAAATGAACATTGTAAAAAACCAGATTGATGAGCTTAATCTTCAGCTCACTGTCACAGTAGCACACGACGATTACGCTGAAATCGAGAAGAAGGAACTGCAGAAATGCAAACGTACAGCCGAGTTCAAAGGCTTCAGAAAAGGTATGGTTCCTATGTCTCTCATCCAGAGAGTTTACGGAGAGCGTGTACTTGGCGAGTCTGTGAACCACGTGCTTTCAGAGGCTATCAACAATTTCATCAAAGAGAACAATATCAAGATGGTAGGCGAGGCTCTTCCTAGCGAGGACCAGCCGGAAATCGAGTGGAAGTCAGGCAATGATTTCACATTCAAGTTCGACATCGCCACAACATCTGAGGTAAACTTCGAGCTTGGCAAGGATGACAAGGTCGCATATTACGAAATCGAGGTTTCTGACGAGGCCAAGAAAGAAATGAAGGACAATCTTCTCCGTCAGTTCGGTTCACTTACCGACGCTGCCGAGGCCAAGGAGGATGACTTCGTTATCGTAGACTTCTCACAGGAAGGCAAGACCGTTGAGGGCTCTTATGTAGGCGTGAAGAACGTAGAGGGCGAGGCTAAGAAATCATTCCTCGGCGCAAAGGCCGGCGACCAGTTCGATGTCAATGTCAATGAGGCATTTACAAATGAGTCTGACCGTGCTTACATGCTGAAGGTGAAGAAAGAGGAGCTTGCAGGCCTGAATCCTGAGTTCCACGTTACCGTGAAGGAAGTGAAGACATTTGCTCCGGCTGAGGAGAACCAGGAGACCTACGACAAGATCTTCGGTGAGGACAAGGTTCACAATGCAGAGGAGTTCGACAAGGCTATCGTAGCCAGACTTGAGGAGAACTACAAGCAGGAGTCTGATTACAAGCTTTCCAAGGACCTCAGGGAGTTCCTCGTGAAGAAGGCTGACATCAAGCTTCCGGAAGAGTTCCTCAAGAGATGGCTGTTCCATATCAATGAAGGCAAGTTCACCAAAGAGGATATCGAGAAAGAGGCACCTGCATTCTTCGAGGATTTCCGTTGGCAGATGGTACGTGGCTATCTGATGGACAAATTCGGTCTGAAGATCGAGGAGAAGGACGTTCAGGAGGCTGCTGAGGCTTATGTCGCTTACCAGTATGCTGCATACGGCATGGGCAATGTTCCTGATTCCATCATCAAGGACAGCGTAGGCCGTGTACTTCAGGATGAGAACACCAGCCGTCGCATCATTGAGAATGTTGAGACAACCAAGGCTGTAGAGGCTGTGAAAGGTGCAGTTACTCTCAAGAAATCCAAGGTTTCCGTTGAAAAATTCCGTACTCTGTAATTTATGGGCAGAAACAACGAATTCAATAAATTTGCAAGTATGGGTCGTGGAATCAGTTCCATGACCCTTCATCGTTATGAGTCTGCCGTGGACTCATATATCAATCCTACCATTATCGAGGAGCGCAAGCTCAATGTCGCTTCCATGGATGTGTTCAGCCGTCTGATGATGGACCGTATCATATTCCTGGGCGTTCCTATTGATGATGATGTGGCCAATATCATTCAGGCACAGCTGCTTTTCCTCGCTTCGAACGACAGCGCTGCCGATATTTCGTTGTATCTGAACACCCCTGGCGGACAGGTTTCTTCCGGTCTTGCCATCTATGATACCATGCAGCTCGTGGAACCTGATGTCGCTACCATCTGTACAGGTATGGCAGCATCTATGGGTTCCGTATTGCTCTGTGCAGGTGCTGCCGGCAAGAGATCAGCCCTTCCTCATAGCCGCGTACTGATTCACCAGCCGCTCGGCGGAGCACAGGGACAGGCTTCGGACATCATCATTGCCGCCAAGGAAATCGAGAAGACACGTACTGAATTGTGCAGCATCATTGCGGAGCACAGCGGCCAGTCTTTCGAGCGTATTCTTGCGGATGCCGACAGGGATTTCTGGATGACTGCCCAGGAGGCGAAGGATTACGGTATGGTGGATGAGATTCTTACCAAAAAGAAGAAGTAAAAGTGGCAGAGAAGAAGAAAACTATCAAGCATTGCATGTTCTGCGGTCGTCCGGAGAATGAGGTTCCGTTCATGCTTTCAGGCCTGGACGGTTCGTACATCTGCAGCGACTGCGTGAAGATGGCTGCTGACTATCTGAAGGAAATCGAGGTCCAGAAAGCTGAAGAAGAGTCTTCCGCAAGGATTGAGAAACTCCAGAAACCTAAGGAAATCAAAGCGTTTCTGGACCAGTATGTCATCGGTCAGGACAGGGCGAAGAAACTGCTTTCGGTAGCGGTATACAATCATTACAAACGCATTAACCATAATCTTGCGGACAAGGCTGATGACGGCGTGGAACTGGAAAAGTCCAATATCCTTCTCGTCGGTCCTACAGGTACAGGCAAGACATTGCTGGCCAAGTCAATAGCCAGGTTGCTGCAAGTCCCGTTCACGATTGTGGACGCGACCGTGCTTACCCAGGCGGGTTATGTGGGCGAGGATGTGGAGAGCTTGCTTTCCCGTCTTCTCCAGGAAGCGGATTATGATTTGGCAAAGGCGGAAAGAGGCATTGTCTTCATTGATGAAATCGACAAGATTGCCCGCAAGGGGGACAACCCGTCGATTACCCGCGACGTTTCAGGAGAGGGCGTGCAGCAGGCATTGCTGAAACTTCTGGAAGGAAGTGTCGTCAATGTCCCTCCGCAGGGAGGCCGCAAGCATCCGGAGCAGGAGTTCATTCATGTCAACACCCAGAACATCCTGTTCATCTGCGGCGGTGCCTTCGAGGGAATCGAGCGTCGTATCGCGCAGCGTCTCAATACCCAGGTGATCGGTTTTACGGCATCGGAAAAGCAGAAAGTGGACAAGAACAATCTCCTTCGCTACGTGGCTGCCGAGGACCTGAAAGCCTATGGCCTCATACCCGAAATCATCGGACGTCTGCCTGTCGTGACATATCTTGACAGCCTGGACAAGGATTCGCTTCTCCGTATTCTTACCGAGCCTAAGAATGCCATCCTGAAGCAGTACGAGAAGATGTTCGAGATGGACGGCATCAAGCTGATAATCGAGGATGGAGTCAAGGAACTCATCGTGGACACTGCCATCAAGAACAAGCTTGGCGCCCGTGGTCTCCGTTCCATCTGTGAGAAGATTTTCGACGATGCCATGTTCGATGCTCCGTCATCACGCCGGAAGACCTTCACCGTGACCCTGGCCTACGCTCAGGAACATTTGAAAGATGAGGCTGTGGAGCGTAAGTCCTTGTAAATTACTATATTAAACAAAATCAGAGTTGGCGTTTCGCTAACTCTGATTTTGCTTATATTGCTGATAACCAGCATTTTATGCATCACGCCAAAATGTATCGGTGGATGCACCACGCGAAATGTATCGGTGGATATTCTAGATATTGGCAGTTACAGCGGCAGCATGTGCGGCAGCCTCGGCGAAATCCTCACCTGAAGAAGCGTAGATGATTCCACGTGAAGAATTTATCAGCAGGCCGCCAAGGGCATTGGCTCCGTGGGCAATGACCTCTTCGGCCGAACCGCCCTGTGCTCCTACTCCAGGGACGAGGAAGAAATTGTCCGGGCAGAACTTGCGGATTTCGGCCAGCTTGTCAGCCTTGGTCGCACCTACCACGAACATCATGTTGTCAGGTGTGGAAATGGACATCATTTTCTCCATAACTACCTGGTAGAGAGGTTTTCCGTCCTGCTCCGCCATCTGGAAATCGGCAGAAGACTTGTTGGAGGACAGGGCCACCACTATGGCGAACTTGCCAGGATATTCGAGGAACGGGGTGACGGTCTCGCTTCCCATGTAAGGAGAAATGGTCACCGCATCGAAATCCATCGTCTCGAAAAACGTCTTTGCGTACATCTTGGCGGTGTTTCCGATATCGCCGCGCTTGGCATCGGCGATAAGGAACTGCTCAGGGTAGTTCGCGCGGATATAATCCACGGTCTTCTCCAGCGCCAGCATACCGTCCTTGCCGTAGCACTCGTAGAACGCGAGGTTCGGTTTATATGCGATGCAATGCGGGGCAGTCGCATCCACTATGGCCTTGTTGAACTCATAAAGGGAACGGGCAGTTCCGGGGAGCATCTCTCCCTTAACTGCTATTTCACCTTCGTGTGCCAGCTTCTGGATATGTGCCGGCATCTTGCTGAAATCAGTGTCCAGACCGACGCAAAGCATTGATTTCTTGGCCTGTATCTGGCTGTATAAATCTTTTGTATTCATATTAGAGATAATCTTCGAAATACATTGTAACCTTGTCCATGAGGTGGATGCGGTCCTTGCCCAGTACATTGTGCTCTGCACACGGGTAAGGGAAGTAATCTACCTGGACATTGTTCTTTATACACTCGCGGATGAAGCTGAGGCTGTGCTCCCAAACGACGGTATTGTCGATGGCGCCCTGGCAGATCAACAGCTTGCCTTTCAAGTCTTTGGCCTTGTTGATCAGGCTTGTCTGCGCGAATCCTTCAGGGTTGGCGTCCATGGTGCTCATATAGCGCTCGCCATACATTACCTCGTACCATTTCCAGTCGATGACAGGACCTCCTGCGACGCCGACCTTGAATACTTCAGGATAATTTGTCATCAATGAAATCGTCATGAATCCGCCGTAGCTCCAGCCATGTACGCCGATACGCTCCTTGTCCACGTAAGGGAGTGTCATGAGCTCGCTCAAACCTGCCATCTGGTCAGCCATCTCGCACTGTCCGGCATGGTTATGTATGGCTTTCTCGTACTCTGCGCCATGACATTCCGTACCACGGTTGTCCTGAACGTAGACGATGTAGCCGCGCTGTGCCATATACATTTCCCAGAGTCTTATCTGACCCAGCCAACTGTCGTTGACCATCTGTGAATGAGGGCCACCATATACATAGAGCACGACCGGATATTTCTTTGTCGGGTCGAAATTCACAGGGAGATAAAGCCTGTACCAGTTCTCGAACTTGCCGTCGGCGCTTCTGACTATTCCCATGCTTACCTCGCCAGTCGCATAATCCTTCAGCGGATCTTCAGCGGTGAACAATGTCCTGGAAACCTTGCCGTCGGCAGAAGCTACCTTAACCACGCGTGGAACATTGAAACTGCTGTAAGTGTCTATGAACCAGGTGCCTTCAGCATTGAACTGAACATTGTGCCAACCCTCTTCCGGCGTCAGCCTTGCCGGTGTGCCGAATTTTACGGAGCCTTTGCGGGAGACATTGACATTGATGCTGAACAGCTGCTTTTCGGCAGGGGAGACCTCGGATGAGGTGTAGAATATTTTCTCGCCGTTTTCCGCTACGAACTCGACGTCGGCGGCGACCTTCGTGATGCGGTCAATGTTGCCGAGCGTATCGCAGAGGTAGAGGCTCTTGAAACCGTCGCGGTTGTCAGTGCGGTAGATGAATTTGCCGGTAAAGCCGAACCAATGCAGAGGCTCGGACGGCTCCACCCACTTTTCATTGTCCTCAGTCAGGATGGTTTTCTCGAATTTTCCGTCGGAAGCCCTGTACATGTTCAGTCTCATGTGCTTCTGGGTGCGGTCCAGAACCTGGATGAAGATGTGGCGGGCGTCCGGAGACCAGGTGACATTGGTCAGATACTGGTCATATCCGAAGTCGTCAGCCTGGAGATAAACGGTGGAGTTCTCCGCCAGGTTGTACACGCCGACCCTCACGTTTTCGGAAGTCATGCCGTTCATCGGATATTTGATGTTCACCAATGAACCTGTGCGGGTGTTGATGTCCAGCAGCGGGAAATCCGTCACCAAAGTCTCGTCTTTCCTGTAAAAAGCGATGCTGCGTCCGTCCGGAGCCCAGAAAATGCCGTTTTTGATGCCGAATTCGTTGCGGCTCACGGTCTGTCCGTATGTGATGTTCCCGTTTTCGCTCTCCGCGATAAGGTATTTGTGCTTGCGCTGGTCAATGTACCAGAGGCTCTTGCCTGAAGTGTATGCGAAAGCCGGAGCCGTTCCGACTGCCCTGTTTCCCGGCATTGCCGCAGACCTTTCCATCGCTGCATTGTTGGGAGTCACGTTGTCGGCATCTTCCGGCAGTTCTTTCCTCAGATAATCGCCCGCGCGGCCGGAGAACTTGCCGTAAATCTCGTCCTCCTCGATGTCATTGCCTGTTACGGCATCGAAGAGCTGCGTCTTGCCGTCCTTCCTGTATACCAATGAGTTAGGACCGAACCATGTGGCGTAGAACCTTTCCGGAATCAGGTCGCCCGAATAGACGGCCTGGCCCATGGTCATCATTTTGCCGTTGTTGTTGGCAGGATGGACCGCAAACTCTTTCATACCCTCAGCTTTCGGGTAGTCTGCTGCATTTACAGATACGGCGGCCATGATGCCGGCCGCCATACTTAAGGTGATAAGTTTTTTGAACATATCTATTGATTTAACAGTCATATCTACTATCCAAGGAATCCGAGCAGGATACCGGCTGCTACTGCAGAACCGATGACGCCGGCCACGTTAGGCCCCATTGCATGCATGAGAAGGTGGTTGCTTGGATCCGTCTCCCTACCGACCATTTCTGATACGCGGGCACTGTCCGGAACCGCTGATACGCCGGCATTGCCGATGAGCGGATTGATCTTGTGTCCTTCACGGCAGAACAAGTTCATGAATTTCACGAACAGGACTCCGCAAATCGTCGCGATGACGAAGGAAATCAGACCAAGTACGAAAATCTTTATGGATGTGGCGGAAAGGAATTTGTCAGCCTGTGTCGAGCAACCTACTGTAAGTCCGATGAGAGTGGTGATCACATCGATGAGCGGTCCTCTTGCCGTTTCTGCAAGACGCCTGGTAACTCCGCTCTCTTTCAGGAGGTTACCGAAGAAGAGCATGCCGAGCAGCGGCAGTCCTGAAGGAACGATGAATGCTGTCGTGAGGAAACCTACGATAGGGAAGATGATTTTCTCTCTCTGGCTTACGGCACGTGGAGCCGGCATACGGATGAGACGCTCCTTTTTAGATGTGAGCATCAGCATGATAGGCTTCTGGATTACAGGAACGAGCGCCATGTATGAATAAGCTGACACGGCGATGGCTCCCATGAGGTCCGGTGCGAGTTTCGAAGACAGGAAGATGGCTGTAGGACCGTCTGCGCCTCCGATGATACCGATGGCACCCGCCTCATTAGGCATGAAGCCCATGGACAATGCCAGCAGATATGCTCCGAAGATACCCATCTGTGCGGCTGCACCGATCAGGATAAGTCTCGGCTGCGAAATCAGGGCGGAGAAATCAGTCATTGCACCGATGCCGAGGAAAATCAGCGGCGGATACCAACCCTGTCTTACGCCTTGATACAGAATGTTCAGGACAGAACCGTCTTCATATACTCCGATATTCAGTCCCGGGAACATCGGAATATTGCCGATGATCATTCCGAATCCGATAGGAACGAGAAGCAGCGGCTCCCATTCCTTCACAATCGCGAGAGTAATGAAGACAATGCCGATGCCTATCATCACCAGATGCTGCCATGTCATGTTGCAGAATCCGGTAAACTCCCAGAATTGCTGTAAACTACTGATAATCTGATCCATATAGCTTATGCTATGGTTACGATTGCCGCGCCCTCAAGAACAGAATCACCCTTGGCGACATTGATCTTGGTGACAACACCTGCCCTGTCGGACTGGATTTCGTTTTCCATCTTCATAGCTTCGAGAACGGCTACCTTCTGTCCTGCTGCTACCGTATCACCCTCTTTTACAGATACTTCGATGATGACTCCAGGGAGTGGTGACGTAACCGGTCTGCCTTCTCCGGCAGGTTTTGCCACTACTGGTGCAGGAGCTGCAGCTACCGGTGTCGGAGCTGGCTTTGCAGCCGGTGCAGCTGCCTGTGGAACCGCCTGGACAGCAGGCATTTCATTTTCAATTTCTACCTTGTAGTCTACGCCGTTTACAGTTACGTCAGCGACATTGCCGGTGGTGGAATTGATGGCGATATTGTAATCGTTGCCGTTGATCTTGAATTTATATTCTTTCATGATTTCTGATTTTTAATGTTTATTTAGGAAGCTGTCTGAAATTCTGTCCCTTGCTGTTCCAGCTGCTCTGCTTCCTGTTGATTGTGAGCACGAAACTTTCATTGTCATGGACAGCGTCTTCCATATGCAGGTGCAATGCCAGTGATATGGCTGCGTAGACTTCGCCGTTCATTTCCTGGTCGAGCGCCAGTCCTATGGCGGCAGCTATCTCAGGAGTAATCTTGCCGGAGGTTTTCACCTTCGCCTTGTCAGCCTTTTTGCACTCGCATTTTTCCTTCTTCTCGCCGGAAACTTTCCCGAGCAGGCTGAACAGCCACCAAAGGATGATGAGTGCGCAGAAAACCACTGATACAGAGACGATTGTGAGTATGAATCCATGCTTGTCCTCATGAGCCATCTTCTGGCTTCCGGTCTCAGTGACGCCATCGCCGTTCACCGCTCCCGGTGACGGTACGGCAGGATCCGGCTCCACCTCGAACACTATCTGACGCAGGTCATTGGCCGTTTTCGCAACTGATTTTCCGGCCGGAAGAGTGGTCGGGACAATGACTGAGTCCACGACTGTGCGTCCGTCGTTGCTCACGAGATAGATGGTCGAACCTCTGCGGATTTCGAAGTTCACGTAGAAAGTGCCGTCACCATTGTTGCCGCTTGCGTGGAACAATGCCACCTGACGCGGACCGATTTTGGTCCTGTTGTCAGATTTGGTTATCGGGCTCTTTTTCAGATTGTTACGGTCATCAGACAGAAAACATCCGCCATAATTGACCGTACCTTGGGATTTATTGAAAATCTCAATCCACCCTGCACGGCGGCCGTAGTCGTCCATGATGCAGCTGCTGTCAGGTTCCGCCAGAACCTCGGAAATGATGAGGTCGCTGACGTTCTGCGCATGCGCAATGAAAAGTCCGCCCGCAAGGATAGTACTAATAGTCAATAATATACGTTTCATTCCCCGTAAGTTTTAGAGAGGAAGATTGTCGTGCTTCTTGGCCGGCAATGTCTGTTTCTTGCCCGCAAGCTGCTCGAGTGCGCGTATAACACGGAATCTGGTGTTCCTCGGTTCAATGATATCGTCAATGTATCCCATTTTGGCAGCCTGGTAAGGGTTGCAGAACAGATCATTGTACTCGTTCTTCTTCTCTTCTGCGAGTTTTGCCTGCTCCTCAGGATCCTCCACGGCCTTGAGTTCCTTTCCGTAAAGAATCTGTACGGCTCCGTCCGCACCCATGACTGCGATGTTCGCTGAAGGCCATGCGTAGTTGATGTCTCCGCGTATCTGCTTGCAGCTCATCACGATATGAGCGCCGCCGTAGGATTTTCTCAATGTTACCGTAACCTTAGGCACCGTAGCTTCTCCGTAAGCATAGAGAAGTTTCGCGCCGTTGGCAATGATTGCTCCGTATTCCTGCTGTGTTCCGCAGAGGAATCCCGGAACGTCCACCAGTGTCACGATAGGGATGTTGAATGCGTCGCAGAAGCGTACGAAACGTCCTGCCTTCCTGGAAGCATTGATATCCAATACGCCAGCGAGGAATTTAGGCTGGTTGGCCACGATACCTACGCTGCGTCCGTTCATGTGCGCGAAACCCACGATGATGTTCTTCGCATAAGCCTGATGGATTTCGAAGAACTTGCCGTCATCCACAATGCTCTTGATGACATAGTACATGTCGTAAGCCTTGTTCGGATTGTCCGGGATGATCTCGTTCAATGCATCGTCAGTTCTGCTGATAGGGTCATTTGTAGGGACTTCCGGAGCTTCTTCCATATTGTTCTGCGGAATGTAGCTCAGTAGTTCCTTTATGATTCTGATGCCGTCCTCGTCATTTTCCGCAGCGAAATGTGCAACACCGCTCTTGGTGGCATGTACGCTGGCTCCTCCGAGGTCTTCTGCCGATACGGTCTCACCTGTGACGCTCTTCACGACTGCCGGTCCCGTAAGGAACATGTAGGATGTGTTCTTCACCATGATCGTGAAGTCGGTCAATGCCGGTGAGTAGACTGCTCCGC